>Ga0255769_10000077_pt1 | contig 105168 bp, 127 predicted proteins | sample 041ome_9_FD_179637 | JGI IMG/M metagenome (GOLD analysis project Ga0255769, IMG submission 179637) | Coastal salt marsh microbial communities from the Groves Creek Marsh, Skidaway Island, Georgia - 041413US metaG (version 2) | ecosystem: Environmental > Aquatic > Marine > Intertidal zone >...
ACCATCTCTTTGATGCTAGTATAAAGTTCCCAGTACTCGCTGTCACCCACATCCTTAAAGAAATGTTCACTGAAGTCTGCTATACCTGTTGTTTGAGCAGTAAGTTGGTTACGTTTATAATGATCAAAGATGGTCTCTTTAAAGTTCTTAAAAGCATCTAAAATAACATTTTGATCACGTTCATGTGTCCAGGGAGTTATAGTACACCAAGGACTTTCATGTTCATGGGTATCATATCTAAAACGAAACTCATAGCGACTAGGATAACTCCACATTACAGTTACAAATATGTCGTGCCCTTGTTCTATGTGTTTTTGACATGCTGTCATAGTTCTACGTGCTATAGCACTGTTACCATGTCCTCCCCAGGCAGTACAGTCATAGCTCATGCCTAAATGAGTTGCGAGGTTAGCAGCCCATGTATATTCACTAAAACTTTTCGGAGTGCAGTCGTCTAGTTCATTACCATAGGTAAAACTGTCACCGCCTGAGATTAAAATTGTCATTGATTATGTAACCATTATATGCTACTATTATAAATATTTAGTGGAGTCGAAATGAACCTTAAAATTCTTAATGAAGTAGAACACATGTTGCAAACTAGCCCACAGGCTGTTCGTAATCATGCAAAACTTAAACAATTAGTACGTGGCATATTTGATGTTGAACTGGAAAGTTCCAATTTTACAACAGTATATGAGTTAACTGAAGAAATTGACAGACTAGTATTACACAAGTACTTTGGAGAAGTTTGGCAACCCGAAACTAAGAAGTTCAAATACAGTGGTCTTAAAGTTATTGAAGAAGTTAATAGTCTTAATCCCCGCAATGTTCTAGACATTGGTTGTGGTTATAATGAATTTAAGGGTAAGATTCACAATCTGATTGGTATTGATCCCTATAATACGAATGCTGACTTGCAAGTTGATTTGCTAAGTTTTAATACTGAATTAAAATTTGATGTTGTCATTGCATTGGGCAGTATTAATTTCGGTAGCACAGACAAAGTATTTTCTGAGCTTGAAAAGGCAGTAAGTCTTTGTGCGCCAGGCGCAGTAATGTTCTTTAGAGTTAATCCTGGTCATCAACATGACAAACCAGAAGCACGTTGGATTACATTCTACCCTTGGAACTCAAACTTTATTATTAACTGTGCAGATCATTTTAACGTAGATGTACTAGACCTACGTAACGATTCAAATAATCGTATGTACTTTGTTTGGCGTACTAAATAAAGTTGGTAACGCAGACCGCGGTCTAGTTCACTGACTAATAATCAACAGGAAAATTATGCTCCCTCGAAGACATTTCTTCACGGGTGTGCCTGGTAGTCGCTGGAGTGGCGTTAGCCAAGACATAGAGTCAAGCAGACTCTACGACACATCAGACCGCATACCCCAAAGAACATATACTCATAACCAATATTCCGGTCATGTTGGTGCTTACTTTGGCACCGGCATGGAATTTCCTGCCAGTTTGGATCCAGCTGTACTGGATGCTCCATACACTGGTTCAGGATGTCGTTTACATAAAAGTCACGAGTGGGCTTACATGCTGGATGATATCATCAAAACATATCCGGACTGTTGGATTACTTTAATTTACAGACCTGATGCTGCCAGTTTCGAGTGGTGGAAGCAGGCTGGTGGTTGGGATATAAGTTATCCTAACTATGACTTTTATGTGGATGATGCTGGCATGCAACAGCATATTAAGCTAATGAACGAAGCTATGCTAGAGTTTTCTCATCGTCACAACTTAGTATGGCACCATGTAGGGAAACACGCAGATATATTAAAAACCACGTGGAAGGGGAAATAATGGATATTTCTTTAAACTATTTTGGCGGAAGTGGCGGGTTTTATGCATTATGGCATATTCTTTTAGGAACCAACTATAGATGTGTGTTTGATATAGTTACATCAGAGGATATAAACAAAAAATACAATGTTTTAAGGGGAAGTGATTGGCCTGAAAAACTTAACGATGCTAGTGAAGAGAATGTTGATGCAGATTTATGGCCTGCAGTAAAAATGTTAAAAGAAGCTAAGATCTGGGAGTTAAAGCCCGATAATTTGTGTGTATATACAAATCACTGGAATATTGAGAAAAAACAAGAATGGAAAAAAACAGAAATTTGGCCAGACAATGAAACGACAGCATCACTAAAATGTGATAAAGTCTTCTTTTACTGCAACCCAACTTTAGAAGACTGGGAAGCTAACAAAAATAATTTTAGAATATTTTTATATACAGATATTGAATTGCAATGGTTATTAGCTAAAAACAAAAGAGCATGGGCATTTGTTAACCCAACAAGAGATTTTAATAAAATGGCAAATCATGTAAAGTTTTTAAACTCTAATGTATATTACCAAATTCCAGAATATAAGGAAGGCGATCTATACATTAAATTACAAGATATTGTGAAAACCAATGGTGGTGCAATATTAGAACCTCTTGGACATTCAGTAACGCAACGTAATATAGATCACAATACAATGTGGTTGAATTTGCACAACGAAGAAGAAAGAAAACTACTAATAGTATAATGGAAACCCTGATAGCACTCATAGCCGGAACTCTTTACGGACTTGTAATTGGCATTATACCAAGTGCAGGTGCTACTACTGGTTTGGTTGCATTGTTTGGCGTAATACATTACTTTGTTAGTGAGCCTTACTTGGGTGTAGTTTTTCTAATGGCAGTAGTAGCAGCAAGTACAACAGGCGACAGTTTTACAGGTATACTACTGGGAATACCGGGGGCTAATAGCGCAGCCGCTACAATGGTAGATGGCTTCCCATTAGCACAACAAGGTAGAGCAAGTTATGCTATCAGTGCCGCAGTAACCACAAGTACAGTAAATGGCGTGCTGTGGGGATGTTTAGTATTCCTATTACTGCCATGGTATAGTAAGTTATTAATGATACTAGGCATACCTGAGCTTTGGGCATTTATGGTACTAGCACTAGCAACCGTAGGATTTGTTAGCACAAGTAATTGGATTAAAAGTATTATAGCAATAGCACTGGGCATATTCTTAGGACTAGTTGGCGTTAATCCAGAAACAAATGCTGCACGACTTACACTTGGATGGTTTTACTTACAAGATGGAATACAGTTAATGCCTGTAGTTGCTGGTTTGTTTGCTATTCCTGAACTCGTATATGGGTTACGCACAGGTCAAACAGCTCGTATTGCTCGCAATGAACTTTGGCTAGGTGTTAGAGCAACATGGGAAAACCGTTGGCTTGCTTTACGCGGCGGTTTAATAGGTGCGTTCATTGGACTACTGCCTGGACTTGGCGGTGCTATGGCAGACTGGATGGCATATGGCAGTGCAGTAGCAGCCAATCCAAAAGAACAGTTTGGCAATGGTAACATCAAAGGTGTAATAGGACCAGAGGGTGCAAACAACGCACAAAAGGCAACTAGCATGATACCAACAGTGCTATTTGGTATACCTGGTGCTCCGTTTGCCGCAGTGTTAATGGCATTGTTCATGTACCTGAACTTTGAATTGGGCACACCCGACATTGCAGCAGACAAAGAATTTTTTACTAGTATGAGTTTTGGGTTCTTAGCAGCAACAGTATTAGTTGCGCTACTTTGCTTAGTATTCATTAAACCTATCACACGTATTTGTACAGTACCCTACAAGTATTATTTTCCGTTCCTATTATTTGTTATCATATGGGCATGTATGCAGTACACAGGAACACTAGCAGATGTAGCAGTATTAGCAGCATTTAGCGTATTGGGCATGCTATGCAAACACTATAAGTTTAGCAGACCAGCACTACTAATGGCGTTTATACTAGCAGACAAGATTGAGAGTTTTACCCTACAACTCGCAAGTCTTTATTCAGTAGGGGATTTAATAACGAGACCTATCTTTATGGCAGTGATGCTGTTTACTGTAGGTATCTTCGCATATAGTTTAAAAAGGAAAGGATCCATCGATTATGCGTAAATTATTTTTAGCACTCACGGTCATGCTATTTGCAACACCAGCACTAGCAGACTACACACTTATTGTACCACAAAAGCCAGGTGGCGGTACAAGCGTCTGGGCACAGATTGTTGCTGCAGAATGGGAAAAGCACTTAGGCGAAAAGATTGTCATCAAGCACATTCCAGGTGCTCGTGACATTCCAGGCTTTAATGAGTACCACAATAACTTACAGAACGACCCAAAGACAATTATGGTATCACATGGTGGTAACGGTGTAAGTTTCCTACAGGAACAAGTAGATTACAACTATGCTGACTATGACAGTATAGGACTTATGAACTTGAATATTATTGCAGGTATCCGCAAGGACTATAAGGAGGGCGATAAGATCAAGTTCGCAGCAGGATCAGGCATGGTGCCAGAAGGACTTGCTATTGCACAGTTACTATGCGGTAACCTTAAGAGTATTGACGAGTATACAGCATGCTTTAAGAATAAGGTTGTATGGGTACCAGGTATGAGCGGCGGCGATCGCAGATTAGCTTTCAAGCGTGGCGAGCTAAATGGTACTAGAGAGAATCCAGCAGCATACAAAAAGCATGTTGAATCCAATCCTGATGCACAACTTTGGTTTACACACGGCATTCTACAAAAGGATGGCTCACATGCTGACGATCCAAACTATCCAGGCTATCAGTTCGAGATCCTATTTGAAAAGCAGTGGGGTGAGAAGCCCGACAATGTTCTGTATCCTGCTTACAAGCTAGTCAAGAGTTTCCGTGATGGCTTACAAAAAGCACTATGGGTAGGCAAAGGCAATCCAAACATAGACCATTTGCGTAAGACACTTACAGCAATGACACGTGATCCAGCTAGTGTAAAGGCTATTCAAGCAAAAGTTGGTGACTATGAATGGCTAGTAGGTGTTGCTGGCAATCAACAGCGCGACACACTGATGACATTTGTTACAGCAGATGCCCTGAAAACACTTGTACAGTTCAACACAAGTGCTTTTGGACTTAAGAGTGTTTACAAACCTGAACTAATAAAGTAATGAAAAATCAAACTAATAATAAGAAGCCATTAGCTGATCCCAATCAGTATAGTAGTAGTTGGGCATGGACACGAGCACATAGTGAATACCATTTCAACAACAATATACAAGATCAGTATGGTGATTGGTTTGAAATTTTAGGAACTTTCCAGGGAGACTGGTCTACTGAACGTGATAATCTTATTGCTGGCAGTAGACCAGTTACTTGGGCAAGTAGAAAATATTATGACTTAATAAAAAGAATTTCTCCCATGCTTACTCAGGAAGAGTATGACATACAGCAGGCAGGAGTAGATCCTACTACATTAGAATTAACCAATATAGTAGATGACTGGGAAGAATATCCTACTCTATATAAAATGATGGACTATTTTGGATTAGAAGTTTTAGGTCCTGAACTTGGTATGAAGAAAAGAGCCCACATACAACTCACCGGGCAGATGTTTAACTATCATATAGACAAGTTATGGGATAGATGTCCCCAAGATCCAGAACGTGTATGCCGTATTACTATAATGTTAGATGACTGGCAACCCGGGCAGTTTTACATGTATGGCAATTATCTATATAGTAAGTGGAAAGCAGGTGAGGCACATATATTTGATTGGGCTAGTGTTCCACATGCTACAGCAAACGCAAGTAATAGTCCTAGGGTAATATTACAAGTAACTGGTTTAAAAACTAATCGTACTAGAGAAATATTGGCTACAGCAAGCAAGGATAGAGTTTTTACTTTATGAAAGAACATATAGTTTACATAAAGTATGCAAGTGCAGTAACTATCCTTTGTGCGATGGTCCTGCACGTTGCAGGTATTACTCCCTGGAATAGTATCCTACAAATGTTAGGCGCAAGTGGATGGGTATATGTAGGCTGGCGTTGGAACGAAAAGGCGCTCATCTTAAACTTCTTACCACAGTTTGCTATTATCATACCTATGCTAGTATACCTTTATTTCTTATAAATACACTATATACAAGGCAATATACCCATGGATGTTTTAGATATCGTTAAAAATAGCAAGCACATTTATATGAGCGAGAGCGCACTAGAGATTCTAACAGACTACGAAAGAGTGTTAGATGATCTAGACCTTTATGCTTTCAAGAACTGGAAACAGGGCGAGCTCGTAGAAGGTCCAATTAACAAGCGTTATTGGGTAGAATGCACATTTATGTGGCCCGAGCGTCTTATGCCCGATCCAGACGGTGCCCGTAGACTGTTAGACTATCGTGCAAAAGTTGAATACAGTAAGGATAAATTAACATCTCCTGTAAAAATTGAATCTCCTGATGACTATCGTCCTGGTACTCGTAAACCCGATCTCAAGGAAGAACCTGTTTGGCTAGTTAAAATTAGCATCCCCAGTGAGCTAATTACAGACTTTAAGCAAGGATTTATGGAACTAGAGGGACAGGAAATCGATCTTCAGGATATTGAAGATTCAGAGCAAGAGGAACTTGACGATACAAATAGTATGGAAGTACCAGGCGCTGAAGAGGAAACCAATGTATAAGATTGTAGAAAACCTAGAAACACAAGACCTCGAGGGTAGAATCAGCCCAGTTATTCATTTTGATCAGTATGTTCCTAAAATGAGCAATGAAGATGAAGTTATTGTTAGTAGCTTCCGTGTATTTGGCAAGCATCCGGCAATCGATCTAGAGAACTTTATTGAAAAGGGGTATGGTTGGGTATTGGATGCTGAAACATCGCCTGGTGAACTGAGTGAAGGTGATTACCTGGTATTCGTAGAAGCCAAGCGTCGTACCTATTTCGTAAGTGAGTTTATGAGTCTATTGGAAGACCTTAAGAATATTTGTGATGTCAAAGAGTGGCAAATGGTTTATTATAGTACACAACTAGATGAGCGTCACGTAAAGCCAGAGCCTGTCACAGAACAATCACTGAATACTATCCCACTAAGTCCGCGTGCTTACAGAGAAAGAAAAGCATCAAATAACGTTTTAGAGAGTATGCTAAACATAGCAAGAGTTCCAAGAAAACAGGGAGATATCGATGGATTTAAACCGTTTAAGAGAAGATTTAGAGACTGACGAAGGTGTTAAGTACGAGATCTATTTGGATCATCTTGGCTATCCTACTTTTGGGATCGGGCACCTTATTCGCGAAAATGACCCCGAACACGGATGGGAAGTCGGAACAGAAATATCAGAGTCTAGAGTGGCTGAAGCCTTCGAGCAAGATGTCCAAACAGTCCTGTCAGACTGCAACACACTTTATCCAGACTTCGACGATTTGCCAGAAGAAGCTCAACTCGTTATAGCAAACATGATGTTTAATCTAGGCTATCCACGTTTAAGTGCTTTCAAGGGTATGAAGGCGGGTGTTGATGCACGAGATTGGAATCGTGCAGCAGACGAAATGATCGACAGTCGTTGGTACAAGCAGGTTACTAATCGTGCACAAAGGCTTGTAGATCGCATCCGTGCACTAGCATCTTAATAGTAAATTTTAACGTCTATACGTCTGTATAATTCTATAAATACAGCTATAGGAAGAAGATCATGGGTTTAAAACTAGCAGGCATAATGTTTATACTAATGCTCGCAATGGGCGGAGGTGCTTATTGGTATTATACGGATACACAAGAGCGCATGCGTGTACTTGCGGAAAACAATGCCAAGCTAGAGATTGCTGTTCAAACACAACAGCAGGCTATAGAACAGCAGAAGAAAGACATAGCCGCTGTTAATGCAGAAAAAAATGCACTTAACGCTGAGTTCCAAGCTAGCAGACAACAGGTTGAAGATCTCAGAGGTAAATTTAATAAAACAAGTAAGTTACTTGGTCAGCGTGACATTGGAGAACGTGCTATTGCAAAACCTGGACTTATAGAAAAGGTAATAAGCAAAGGCAGTAACAATGTTATGCGCTGTTTTGAAATACTAAGTGGTGCTCCGCGCACCGAGAAGGAAGAAAATGCTGAGAAGAAAAGTCAGATCAACAGTATGTGCCCTGACGTGGCCAATCCTCACTACATTCCTACTCCTTAGTTTGTCGGCATGTGGCTCAAGTGTTAAGCCAATTCAAATAGTTAGCGCACCACTAGAGCGTGTTCCACTTGACTTACCACCAGTAGATGTGTTAAAGTTAGACGATGTCAATTGGATAATCGTAACAGAAGAGAATGTTCAATCAGTTTGGGAAGACCTTGAAAAGAAAAAGTACAGCGTAGTAATATTTGGACTTACTGACAAAGGCTACGAAGATCTAAGTGTAAACGTTGCTAAACTAAAGAAGCTAGTGCAGCAACAAAAAGCAGTAATAGCAGCATATAAAAAGTATTATGAACAAACAGACAAGGCAGTAGAAGAGCGAAATAAAAAAATTGATGAAGAAAAAAATAACGTAAATAATAATGATACGTCCATCTTTGATGGTATTAAAGGACTATTTAAATGAAAAAATATGTAATTACAGGAATTGCAGCAGCAGCAGTTATTGCAGCAGGCAGCGCAACCTATGCAGCAATGGGAGACGATTGCGGCTATGATGATAAAGGCTACTTCCACAGCGGTGGCAAGGTTTATGCTATGGGTACAATGAATGATGCTCAAGCATGTGCGGCCAAGGGTATCCTACCAGAAATAGTAGCCAAGCGTTTAGGTAAATGGGGCGATGCAGCCACTAAAAAGGAAGCACAAGCCATTAAGGATCTAGATGCAAAAGTAAAGGCTGAGAAAGAAGCAGCCAAGAAAGCAGCAGCAGAAGCAGCCAAAGCAAAAGCATTAGAAAGCAAGTAATGACAATAGCAATAGGCGGGCCATATTGTCAAAACTGTGGCCGCCCAAGCCATTGTGGCGGCCCATATTATGAAGACTTTCGTAATTGGAAGCATGAGCATATGGGACAAATTAAAGTATGTGATAGTTGTAGATGCGAGTCATGCGCTCGCTCTAGTTATGATCTACCACCTCCGGGAGATACTGGGTGTTAAATTTTCGTCATCCAGGTGATGTTGGACAAAGTTATTTTCAGCATTTACTATTTGCACTAATAGAAGCAGTTAGGTGTATTGTGGTTGGAATATTGCTTATAATTCATGCTGTATTTCCGTTTGTATTTGATTACATTTACAGCAATCATATACGTAAAGCCAGTGAACGCATTAGTAAATTTGATAGGAAAAATGGAGATTCTAAATGAACGAACAAGGTTTACAAGAGAAATTAGCAACAGGATATAAAGTAGAAGACCCTGATGAGATGACACCACGTTATCGTGACGTTCTTGTAAATACTATTCATATTGCAGCAGACTTAGAAGTAGTAACACTGCCAACATATTTTCCTGCTATTAAAAACTCACCTACACTAGAAGATAAACTAGCAGTTGCAGCAGCTTGTCAGGACGAACTTGGACATGCACAAGTTATGTACAGACTTCTGGAAGACTTTGGGTATGACACACACGAATTTTTGTTTGAGCGTGATCCAGAAGAATGGCGTACATTCCAAATGTTAGAATTCCCCCACGAAGACTATATCGAAACTGTAGTAAGTATGTGTTATGGCGATAGAGCGGGGTACATTACAACTGTTGACCTAGAAGAGAATTGCAGTTACGCACCTCTTGCACGTGGTTTACGCAAAGTAAACTTTGAAGAAACCTTCCATGTTAGTCATGGAGAACGCTGGACAAAGTTCTTTTGGAATAAAGATGAAGACAGTAGACGAAGAGTGCAGGAGTGCGTTGACTTTTATTTCCCATTATGTGCTGCATGGTTTGGTTTGCCAGATGAACATAAGACAAGAACAGATCAACAGACTTACAGAATTCGTGGCGGAACAAATGACGAGATGCGTCAGATTTGGTTAAGTAGAGTTGTTCCCTTTAGTGAAGAAGTTGGAATTAAAGTTCCAGCTCACTATGATGCAGAACTAGGCAAGTTTGTGTTAGATTATACTGCTCCTATACGTTTAAATGAAGATACACGTAAATGGGACTATGAAGACACAATGACCTGGGAAGAGCAACTAGCTATTTGGAAACGTGGCAGCAAGCACAAAATTCCTAGTATCACAGAGGTTCAAACAGAAACTTGGGGTACAGAGCTCTGGTGATTACAGAGCAGCAAATACGTCAATCCCTAGAACAAGTAAACGACCCACATGTGCCTGTTCCGATAAGTAGCATGGGCATGTTACGTGACATTACAGTTAACAACAATAATGTTCACGTAGAAGTCTGTATACCATGTATGGGCTGTCCGGGCACTGGAGGACTAGTACAAGACATTAAAGATTGCCTATCAGCTATACCAGGCATAGGCACTGTAGATGTAGAGCTAGCATTTCATTTGCCGTGGGATAGAGACATGGTAACAGATGAAGTAAAGGAAAAAATGCGTCTTAACGGCATTCAAATTTGAGGAGCAGGAATGTGTGGGAAATGATTGAACGTATGGCGAGCGATCGTCTATGGATTTATACAAGTATAGCAGGTAGTATTGCAGGTGCTGCCTGTTTAGCATATCTGAGCACAACAAGAGTAGGCTTATGGGGATATGCAAAGTTTGATAAGATTGTTGATTTCTTAGTAGAACGCTGGGGACTAACCTGGCTAGAGCAACCAGAGGATGCTTGGCGTAAACGCTATCCAAAAATTACAGCTAAGATAGACGAACTTGAGGAACGCATCAAAAAATTAGAGAAGTAACAAAACTTTAACACTTTTTCCACACCCTTTTTTGTAAATAAAGTTGAAGCACGTATACAAATATAGTATACTCAATTATTAGCAGAGGGAGACACACAGTGGAATTAGTTACTTTTTGGATGGCCATAGGATTTCTCATGGCCGCTTACAGTGTTATAGCAAATGACAGTGTACAAACGCTAGGCACTTGGATTGCTAGCAATCACGAACGTTTTAATTATAAAATTCTTTGGGCCGCCTCTTCGGCGGTTCTTTTATGGGCATTGTGGTACGGATGGTACGTCAATGGTGGGGATATTAGTTACGGGCGACTAACTAAAATTCCATTTATTGAGGTGCAATGGTATCATGCAGTAGCACCAGCAGTACTGTTATTAATGACAAGGGTGGGCGTACCAGTTAGTACGTCCTTTTTAGTCTTAAGTGCATTTGCTAGTACGTTTGTATTAGAAAAGATGCTTATGAAATCAATCATGGGCTATGCTATTGCAGCAATCAGTGCATATGCTCTGTGGCACATTGTCAGTAGACTTATTGATGAAAAGAAACCAATTGGTGATCACTGGAGTAGACCATACTGGCGTGTAGCACAGTGGGGAACAACAGGGTTGCTATGGTGGACATGGTTAAGTCATGACATGGCTAACATTGCAGTGTTCTTACCAAGACAGATTCCTGTAGACTTAATGATTGTTATTAGTGTCATCTTTGTTGGCGGGCTAGCATGGATGTTCAAGGAGCGTGGCGGTAAGATCCAAAACATTGTGTTGGAAAAAAGCACCACACGATATATTAGAAGTGCTACGCTAATTGATCTAGTGTATTTTGTAATTCTCTACTTCTTTAAGGAACTTAACAGTATTCCAATGAGCACAACATGGGTATTCGTAGGCTTGTTAACAGGTAGAGAACTTGCTATTGCTACGGTTCATAATACTAAGATGAAGCAGGTATTCCCGCTGGTAACTAAAGACTTTATTAAAATGATGATTGGTTTAGGTGCTAGTGTAGGTATAGTTTTGTTCATTCATTACCTAGTTGTTCCAAACGGCTGGTAATAAGTTCTACTACTCGTTTACTCTGTACGATCTCGTAGTGATTGCGGTCTATTTCTATAAACTGCATATCACTACGAGACATCATACTATCTCTAGTAACAATACCATCATTCTTCCCCATTATCCAGGGAACACTGCCTACAGTAGTAACAACCTGAGTCCAGGGAATGTTTATTGATATATTTCTACTGTATTCTATAAAAGAACTTTCTGGAGTTATATCTCTAAAAAGTTTATAGCCAGGATTCATGAATCTAGCCCAGCTAGCTATTTCACTACCGTTATAAGGAGTAGCAAGTGTAACCCCACCCTTTACTCGTTCAGGGAATTCATCTAAAATATACAGATTGTATATACCTCCCAGACTGTGGCCTATTAGAAACAACTCGTCATCATCATAACTAAGTTCTTCAATAAATCTGTCAATGTTATTACTTGCTGTTGAAGTAGAGCTATCATAATTACAAAAATGCGTTCTATCATAATCTATAGATTGCTGAATAAACGCAAAACTTCTTTCCGACCCATTGGCGCCGTGTGTGTAAACTATTCTCATATGAATATTTATAAATACACAAAATAAGCAATCGAGGAGAGTAGATATGGCAGACGGAGCAGAACCAATTAGACGCAAGATTGAATTAGAAGTAGAATTAGATACTAGTGAAAAAGTAGTATTACCAAACAAGTATCAGAACATTATTGATCTTGCTAAAGCAGTAGACGCTTGGAGAATTTTCCCAAGACTATTCCTAACAGTGTACATTATTTTATTGTACAAAACTGTGATTTGGTTTATGGCACTTGAAGATCCAAACATGAATCAAGCAGGACTTATCTCAGTAGTAGTAGGTGCTGGCGCAGCATGGTTTGGTTTATATACAGGCAGCAGTAAAAAGTTTGATGGCCCTGCTCCAACTGCTCCTGCTAAAAAATAATAGCAGTTGACAATATAATTCATTAATGTATAATTACATGTATGGATTACTATGAAACTTTAGGTGTAAAGCCCACCGCCACTGATGATGAGATCAAGAGTGCCTTTAGATTAAAAGCAAAGGAGTATCATCCTGATCGTGGCGGTGATAAGGCTAAGTTTCAGCAAATTAATGAAGCTTATGATACACTAAAGGATAATAGTAAACGAAAGCAATATGATTATACACGCAGTGGTGCAAGACATAACAATTTCCACTTTAACATAAATGGACAGGACTTTAGTGGTGATCAATTTGGAGATGTCTTCGCTGACTTACACAGTGTATTTGGAGATCGTTTCGGATTTAGAAAAGCCAGACACCCAGGTCGTAATAAAGATCTCAATGTAACAGTTGAACTAGAATTACGAGATTTAATTAATATAGTAAAAAAGACTTTAAGTATAAGACACACTACCGGTGAACGGAAACTTGTAGACATTACGCTACCTCCTGGTGCAGAAAATAATACAACAATGCGCTACAGAGGTTTAGGCGATAGTGCTATACCTAATTTGCCGCCTGGTGATCTATTTGTGGGTGTAAGAATTAACCCCGAGCGAAACTTCGTTGCTCAAGGATTTAATCTTATGACAACTGCTACTATTGATGCCTTTATGGCAATGGTAGGTGGCAAGATATTAGTAAAAACAATCGATGGTAAAAATATAAGTTTAACAATACCAGAAGGTACACAGTACGGAACTGTAATGAGTGTGCCGGGATATGGATTACTTGATAAGTCAGGAATACGAGCAAATATGCTTGTACAGATATTAGTTAAAATTCCTGAGAACCTAACTCAGGATCGGTTAAATACAATTAGAAGAATGATGGGAGTTAACATTGAAGTTTAGTAAAGACATAGAAAAAATTGTTGAGGCAGCTACCAACTACGCATTTGCTAACAAAAGCAAATATGTTATGAGCGAACATCTACTATTGGCTTTACTTGATAATAAAAATTTTTACAAAATATTAGTTGAGTATGGCATTGAAGCAGAAGCATTCCATAATGACGTCAAAGACTATGTAGCAAATAAAATCATAAAGCAGCATGGACTTGTACCTAACGCCATTATAAAAACTCAGGTTATAGAACGTATATTTAACCGCGCCTACACACAAGTATTGTTTAGTGGCAGAGATAAACTAACATCTTTCGACCTCTTTATTAGCATAATGGGTGAGAATAACACCCATAGCAATTACTTTATTATGAAGTATGGCGTTAGTAAAGAAGAATTTATTACATTTGTACAAAACTATTTGAGTAAAGCACAAAACAATGCTGAGAAACGCAACTATTATGCTAATGTACTAGAGGAATATTGTACTAATCTAAATGTACTTGCTAAAGACAACAAGATTGATCCTGTAATTGGCAGAGAAGATGAGCTAGATGAGATTTGTCAGACTTTTGCTAAACGCAATAAGAGCAATGTTTTGCTTGTGGGTGATCCTGGTGTAGGTAAAACAGCAATTGCTGAGGGACTTGCCAAACGTGTTGTGGATGGGCAGGTACCCAAATATCTCAAAGGATATAAAGTTTTTAATCTTGAGGTAGGAACATTACTTGCTGGTACACAGTATAGAGGCCAGTTTGAAGAGCGAGTTAAGGAAGTTATCGAGGCTCTAACTGAAACAGAGAAATGTATTCTGTTTATTGACGAAGCTCATACAATGGCAGGAGCCGGTGCTGGCGGAAATGGCGGTACTGACTTTGCCAATATGCTGAAGCCTGCATTGGGCAAAGGAAAACTTAAAGTTATAGCCAGTACTACCTGGGAAGAATATACCAAGAGCTTTGAAAAAGACCGCGCACTAATGCGCCGCTTCTATCGTATTACTGTGGATGAACCCACAGCAGAAGTTGCCAAAAAAATATTGCTGGCAACGAAACCCTACTATGAAAAGTTCCATTCAGCCACTATTATGCCGGAAGCAATCATCAGCGCAGTTGATTTGAGTATTCGTTATCAGGCTGATAAAAGATTACCAGATAAGGCATTTGATTTAGTAGATAGTGCTTGTGCTAGACAGCGCAGATTGGAAGTAATAAATCCGGTTATTACAAAAGACAGTATTAAGCTAGAAATTAGCAAGAGTACTAATATTCCACTGGACAGTTTGGAAACCAAAGATGCTCCCATAACAAATGTTATGGAGATCGAGGATAAGATTAAAGCTAAACTGTATGGACAGGATAGTGCTGTAGAAACTGTGATGGAACATGTTTATGTTAGCAAGGCTGGGCTTAGTGCTAGTGATAAACCAGTGGGTAGTTTTGTGTTTATTGGACCTACTGGTACTGGTAAGACTGAACTTGCTAAACAACTTGCTGAAAATTTAAGCATGAAACTACTGCGCTATGACATGAGCGAATATCAGGAAAAACACAGTGTTGCTCGTTTTATTGGTGCTCCCCCGGGATATGTGGGCTATGAGGACAGTAATTTGAGTGGTGGGTTGTTGATTAAAGATATCGAACGCAAACCACATAGTGTTATCCTGTTTGACGAAATCGAGAAGGCACATCCTGATGTAAGCAATGTTCTGTTACAGATGCTAGACGAGGGATATATCACAAGCAGTAATGGCAAACGAGCAGATGCTCGAAACTGTATCATAATTATGACTACCAACCTGGGTGCTGAAATGGCCGAACGTAATACTATTGGTTTTGGTAGTCTGGAAAGAACTGGCGAGGAAGAAGCAGCCTTTAAGGAATTCTTCCGTCCGGAGTTCCGTAATCGTATATCAGGTGTTTGTAAGTTCAACAAGCTAGACGATCTGAGCAAGCGCAAGGTTGTTATGAAGTTTATCAAATCTCTTGAAGCACAGTTACAAGAAAAAAGTATTCGTATTATTGTAAATGAACAAGCAATTGACAAGCTCATTGAGATTGGTTACGATGACAAAATGGGAGCAAGGCCCTTGGATAGGTGTATCAACAAATACTTGCGAGTACCTATTAGTAGACAAATATTGGTTGACAAAAACTTATCTAATAGTAAAATAAAGATAGGAGTTGAGGGTTCAAACTTTATCATAATATTTAGGAACAGTAATGTCGACACAACCAAAGAAGACCCATCCGCCGGAAGTACAAGAATTAGCGTCCCAGTATAAAGTATCTGTCAAACTAAGTGATAGAAAATTCTATGGCAAGTACCAGTACAGGTTTACCTACTGGTTTTTAAAAAACAATGGTTATGCTAGCTACTTACAGACGATATGTTTAATTAGAGATCAAGCAGTAGCAAATGGTTTAGATATCAAGGCAAGACACGAAGGTCGATATGGTAATTTCTATACAAATGACCTAGAACATTGCAATGTAATCACAAGCTGGCTAGGAGAAAATACTAGACTGTCTGAAATAGCATATAGTTTGGACATTACTAAAAATACTAGAATTAGAAAAACTAATTTGCCGTTCGGTGGATGTAGATGGCAGATAGAGTTAACGAATGTTAATACACCTGAAAAGTTCCAGAATATTCTCCAGTTTTATAATAACTATCAGTCTGACATAGTGCCCAATAAAACATTTAATAAATCAATCGATAGTCAAAGATTTTATAGGTGGTATCCAGGGTCATTATACTTTCTAAAAGAAGAGATCCTACAACTGTTTTGCCTGAGTCATCCGGATTCAGTTAGCAAAATTATTGAATACAAACTACTATCCGAAATGGAAAACGTCTAATGGAAAAACTATTTGCTACACTGATCGAACGCAATTTAATTAATACTAACACTGTAGTAACGGCAACATTGCCTACTGTGATTTTTGGTGGTGCTGTAGTTGATAAGCGCAGGGAACTACACTGGAACTCAAAGATTCCCTGTGATAGTATTCATGAAATCGAAGGCATGGACCCAGTTAGGTATGCTCGTAGTTATGATATTAAGCCTGATGGCAGTGTCAAAACCTATAAGAGACGAGGTCGTAAACCAAAAGTAACAGCATAAATACTCTATATAGGAGTATTACTATGGCTAAACTCAATGAAGAAATGGTAGTCATTAAAATCAGCAAGCTCTTAAGAGACGACGAAACAGTTAGTACTATGCTTGATGATGAAATGAGTGCCAGTCTAGAAGCAGTAATTCAGGAACTAGCAGGGTCAGACAAGCTCGTAGAAGTGATTAAAGAATAATGTCAGCAACAACCACTATCACCCTATTGACAACTACTTCACATGGAACCGCTGTGGGTAACTATGATGGTTCAAGTGAGAGTTTTAGTAGTGACAAAGTAAAGGGTGATGGTTATTACGGCTTTGCTGACGGGGTTCACACTGTACAAACTCGTGTAACTAACTTTGTTGGCACTATTAAAGTTCAGGCTACACTGGCAACTACGCCAACAAGTACTGACTGGTCAGATATTAGTAATATTATTACTAGTGATGGTAGTACAGCAGTGACTAGTGGATACATGACCAACTTCACTGGAAATTATGTTTGGGTACGTATTAGTGTAAGTAGTTTTACATCGGGTACTATTAACTTAGTACAAATGGGCCACTAGGAACACTAATGTTATCAGATAAGTTTATACGGATAACATTGCCTAGGCCACTAACAGTAAGTGAACAAACTCTACTGGGTTTGCTTGTTAACAATCATATTAACGAAAACTTGTATACTGAGTTACAGGAAGGCGTTGGTGATATTTTTACCGGCACCATTTTCGAAACAGAACTAGGACATTCAATTGAATTCGCCCTTAACCAGGATCTAGACGATACATCAGCAGATAGTATTGTTGAAGAAGTTTTTAATTACTTTAAAGACTGCGATGTTGAGGTAAGCGGCGGCAAATAAAAGGTCGTTATGATTACATGGTTATTTGACCATCGCACAGATTATGGATATATACCCAATCTTGTCAAGGACCTATCACTTAGGCCTAAAACTAATGCTTGGCATGATTTATGTATACAAAAACCCTACAGCTATGAATTCCGCTTTTTAAAATACTGTGATCTGGATAAGGTACAGTACAACTGTGCTCTAGTATCAGAGGACTGGTCTGGGCCGGCTTACTATCCCATCAACTTAAATTTTTATGATCCTGAGATAGATTACTTTTCTTTAATGGAACCTGAAAGTTTAGCAAAACTAAAAGCAGGTGAGTTTAGAGTTTTATTTTACTATAGTGAGGGCGATGATCCTAAAATTGATATAGTACCCAGTCTTATAAAGTTGTGTAAACGGCATGATCTAACTTTTAATGATATTAGATTTGTACTGGCAAACTGGTCAATTCACGACAAACCTCCGTTTATATACTTTCCAGATGATGAATTATACTATAGGTATCTTCATTCTTACAATAGCAATTTTGTTAGAGATATTAATCTAGCCCCAAGAAGTAAAAAAACAACCTGTTTAATCCGAGCTGACAAACTCTGGCGCAGAGTATTTGGTAGTATATTCGTAGATCTTGGATTACATACTGACAGTTATTTTAGTTACACTGGTTACAAATACGAAACAAGTAGTATAGATGAGGAAAAGCTATCTGACTGGGAAGCAATTGATGATGAGTTATTAATTACATTATGTAGGTTTGAATTAGGAATACCCTACAAGGCTGACGCAAACACAGATCAGGAACACAACAACCATAAACTTATTGACAGAAAGTTCTTTAATGACAGTTACTGGAACATAGTTGTAGAAACACATTTTCGTCAGAATACAATATTCCTGACAGAAAAGACATTTAAGCCTATACTAAACTTACAGCCTTTCTGCATTGTTGGTAACCCTGGAAGTTTACGATTATTAAAGCATCTTGGATATAAAACATTTGGGAATATTATTAACGAAGAATATGACGAGATAGATGATCCAGAAGCTCGCATGAAAGAAATGCTAGAAATAGCTTACAGCATACATAATAGAAATCACCTCGAACTTCAAAATATTACAGCAGCTATTGTTGATGTATTAAAACACAATCAGGAAAATTTCCTAAGACCTAAAACAAGTAGAATACAAAACCTACTAAATCAATTGGAATATTAAATGTCAGAAGAATTAGAACAATCTATAGATACAGTACACTTTTGTACACCCTGTTATGGTGGACAAATAAGCGAAGTCACATTTAGCAGTTACTTGCGATTTACCGTCTTCGCAATGCAGACTGGCGTTAACTTCATGGTAGATACTCTTAGCAATGAGAGTAACATCAATCGCGGACGTAATAGTTTAGTTGCTAAGTTTCTGCGTAATAAATGTTCTCACCTCATGTTTGTTGATAGCGATATCCAGTTTAATAACATGGATATTTTAAAACTATTGGGTGCTAATAAAGATGTAATTGGTGGTATATATCCACAAAAAGTTATTCCCACCAAGTATGTTGTAAACAGACTACCAGATGCAGAGCCAGAAGGGCGTGATGGTGAGATAATTGAAGTGGATACACTGGGTACTGGGTTTTTACTTATTAAGCGTAGTGTATTTGAAAGGATGATTACTGAAGGTGTAGCACAAAAGTATCATGATAATATTGGTTTAGGTGCTGAATTTGATGATTATACTTACAACTTCTTTCCAACACAGATTGGTGATGATGGATACTATTTGACTGAGGACTGGGCGTTCTGCCGCAACTGGCGTAAAATGGGTGGACAAATATTTGCAGATACTAGTATCAATCTAACGCATGTGGGCTATCATAGATTTGCTGGAGATACTGAAATATTAAAGGAAACAATTAATGGAAACAGTTAATTTAAAGTTAGTATTAACAGGAACAGGTTGGGAAGATCACTGGCCAAGCTGTAGAGTATCTGTCAATGACACTGAATTCTACAACAATGAGATTATTGGCGAGCAGACAGTTGAGTTTGATTTAGATTTACAAGATGATAGTGAAAATGTTTTAAAAGTAGAATACTATAACTTAGACTTCCGTAAAGATATAGTACTAAATGACTCAGGCGAACAAATTAAAAGCAAATATGTTACAATTAATAAGTTATTTGTTGACGACATAGATTGTTGTAATATTCCCTACGATTTAAGCGAAGTATATGTAAATGACGGTTGGTATACAAAACAGGATCCACAAGATTTTCCCAATCCACGTAAGAATGAAATGCAATTAAGCTGGAATAGCACCTGGTGTTTAAAGTTTAATAGTCCAGTCTATCTGTGGTTATTAGAAAACTTATAAATATGGTATGCGTATTACAGAAGCAATCCAGCAAGTCGTAGCAATATATCCCGGGCGTTTTCACCCTTTCCACAAGGGTCACGCCAGTGTATATGGCTATCTTAAACAGAAATATGGCAGTGCTTATGTAGCAACAAGTAATAAAGTAGATCCACCCAAGAGTCCTTTTAGTTTCCCAGAAAAACGTGCAATGATGTTACATGCTGGTATTCCCAGTGATAGAATTGTACAAACAAAGAACCCCTATAAAGCAGAAGAGATACTAGATTGGTACAATCCCGAAACAACAGCAGTAGTGTTTGCTGTTAGTGCCAAGGACATGGCTGATAATCCACGCTTTAGTTTTGCGCCCAAGAAGGACGGATCAGCCAGCTATTTCCAACCATTAGCTGGGCAAAAGAATTTAGAACCATTTAGTAAACATGCTTATATTGAAGTCGCACCAACTTTAGACTTTAAAGTCTTGGCTGAACCCATGCGCAGTGCTACAGAGTTACGCAAGAAATTTGCGCAGGCTGACACTGATACACAAAAGGATATAATAACAGATCTATATGGAACCTATAATGCTCGTATTCACAGTATTATGGCCAATAAGATTAATGAAGCGTACTTGAAGTTTGAAGACTTACATAATATTATATTAGAGTTGTGGCGTTTAGACGTTGCTAAACCACTAGCAGAAGACGTAAAAGCTAAAATTATTGAACAAGTGCAGACAGCTAGAGAAGCCTGGCACAAAAAATACAAGCGCAATAAAAAAGTACAGGAAGGTGATCTAATTCCATTTCCTGACAATACTATTGTCCTACAAACAACAAGTGATGAGGACTGGTATGAGCTGGGTAAAGACATTGCTAATTTAAGCAAAGCAGAAAAAGCAGAGTACGGACATGATGACTCTGATACACTAATGGTACTACCAGCACCTCTAGAAAAATATATTAAGGACAGAATAAAAAAGTTTACTGGTTTGAAGTTCAAAGATACTAAACATCATGACAGTTACGAGTTAGCTGATATTGCTCACAAAGTATCAGAAGAAGATCAGCAACGCATTATTGAAAAGATTAGATCTCTTACTGAAACAATACGTAAGACTGGTAGTCAGTATACTGTTTACAGTAAAAAGGGTAAGCGCATGGGCACTTATCCAAGTAAAAAACAGGCTAAAGAACGTCTTAGACAGATTGAATACTTCAAGCATGTAAACGAAGCATTTGACAGTCCTTATCCACTAGTATGGGAAGGCAATCCAAATGGAGATTCATCTGCTCTTGCTGAAATACCTACATCCAACGGCAACACTGCTTATTTGGATATAGAATTTAACACGTCAGGTGATAGTGGTCGTTTTGATATTAGCTTCACAAGAAATAGTAGAAGCAAAGCAGCAGGCACGGGCGATGAGTTTAGAGTTTTTGCTACAGTAATAGAAGCCATAAAGCAATGGTGGAATAAAGTTGACCAGGATCGGGTTGTTAGTATAACTTTTAGTGCAGCAAAAAATACTAACGATAGTGCGATGTACCGTGGCGCTCCTGATAGTCCTCGTAGACACATACTCTATTCAAGATTTGCCAAACAATTTGCTAAACAAATTGGGTTTAAACTAAACATAGAAGATTTAGGTACTGGGGTTTATTTTTTCCTTACTAATCCAAAGAGCCTGTCAGATAATAAATTGGAGGAAGCATTTGACACCAAAGTTGAATGGGTCAAAGAGCTCGGACCAAGTGGGTCAACTGTATATGCTACTAAAGTAGAAGATGCTTATATAGAACTAACCTACAGGCCTGTGAGTAAGGGTGTATACATCAGTTTTACTCGTGGCGGTGTTATGAGTGTTACAGGTGAAGGTTCGCAAAATAAAATCTTTGGCGCTGTTATCAATCATATCAAACAATGGGCAGCAAAAAATAAACCAGAACAGATTATGTTTAGTGCCTTTAAACCTCGCACAGGCGCCTTTGGAAGTCAGGACAGTACTCGCAGTGGATTGTATCGCAAAATGGTACAACGCTTTGCTAACCAAAATGGTTATGAGTATGATGTAGAAGACACTGGAAACGAAGACACTTTTATTCTTAAAAGACAAGGTGTGGCGGAAGGTAAGAAAACAAACAAAGCATTTGTTAAACCACAGTTTGATGTAGAATGGGAAGAAGCAGCTCGCTATCCAGAGTTTCAAAAGATTGGCAAGGATGCCTGGATTGAACTTGCTAAGAAGGGCAAGTCAGTTACCATTAAAAGTGCTAAAGGTATTAACAATACAGATGCCGCAGATCCTGATAGTTTTAAATCATTAGAACCAGAAAAACAAAAACGAGCTCTAGCACAACTAGAAAAAGGCACAGTTGAAATGCCCATTGTTGCTGTATACAGTGATGGCTACAAAGAATTAATTGGCGGCAATACAAGACTTACTGCTATGATGGCTAGAGACGGTAAGGCAACTGTGTGGGCATTTAAAGTGCCAGACGAAGTTGCTAAACTAGCAGAAAACTTTGCGGAAGGTAAGAGTCCACATAAAAAAGGCACTAAGAAATACAAGGCACATATGGCAGCAATGCATGCTGGTATGAATGAAAGCTATAAACTACAACTAGAACGTGACGATGATCTACTCGTACTACACATTAAAGACACAAAGACTGGAAAGCGCACTGAAGTAAGAGGAAAGCCCAACTACGAGGGCGATGGTTATGATGCCACAGATCCATTGCATCAACTCTTGGATAAGGTTGGCAAAGCAGCGAACATAAGTGAGCTTATGAATGGCGAGGTAGTAAGCATTAATCCACGTCATCCAGATGGACCACGTGCTAGAAAACATGCTGACAAGGCATTTAATGAAGACGTTGCCAAAGACTTAGAAGCAGAGTTTCCGGGTTTATACTTAGACTTATATAAAACAAAAGCAGGTTACATACTTGGCAAAATAGAACTACCTAAAGAAGAACGTGGTGAGGGCATTGGTACCCGAGTCATGCAACGAATCGTTGACATAGCAGACAGTGAAGGTGAAGTTGTTGCACTAACGCCCGATACAGCATTTGGTGCTAGCAGTAAAGGCAGACTCGAAAAGTTCTACAAGCGTTTTGGTTTCGTATTCAACAAAGGACGCAACAAAGATTATAGTTTTAGAGAAACAATGATTCGCTATCCTCAGGGCCCTCAAGCACGAGCAACAGTAAAAGATATAGCAGGCGAATCCATAGTTGAAATGGCCAAAAAGGTTCCAGGTGAACCTGGGTCCTATACAATGAAACAGGGTAAAACAGAATATAAAATATCACCACAATTGAATAGTAATGATCGACCATCTGGTGAGTGGCAAATTTATGTGAAGGACAGAGGCGATTGGGAATGGGACAGGACAGTTGGTAGTAAAAGAGATGCTATTAATTGGATCAAAACCCAAAAAGACGAATCCATAAACGAAGCAGGTGTTGGGCGTATTACAAAACAGAACGCAACCAAAGACGCACCAATTGGTAGTGAGTTTGCAAATGTTAAGAAGCTAGGGTTGGGCAGTGGTAAGCCCAAAGAGCTACATGCTAAAGCAAGAAAGAATTCAGATCCCAATACACTATTCAATTTAGGTATTGGAGAATCTAAAGAACAAGAATTAGATGAAAGAGGCAGCATTACAGTACCATTTGCCAGTGGAACAAGTGTTACTATTGCGCCACATCGACCATTACGAGTTAAAAAGTCCACTAAAGGGAGACTACGTTATGAAAACCCTACAGCCAACACAAATAAATCTAAACGAGGAAAAACAGTATGATGAACACTTACAGCGTTGTATTAAAGAACTTGAACAAATTGTGGAGGATCTCACAGGGTCAGAAAAACCAGGTAGTCGTCCAGGTAGTTTAAAACGGAAAGCAGCGCAGTATTTGGGCAAAGGAGCCGGAGAAGAACTAACTAGAACAGAACTAAAGCAGTTACGTGCCAAGGCAAACAAGATGAAAAAGTCCACCAAAAAGGACGAACGCGATCGTGGTATACAACTAGCTAGGCAAGTTAGTTTTGCTTTTAATATGCGAGATAGCAAATGAAACTTAACTTTGATATCAAATGTAGTGATTACACGAACACACCAGCGTACAGAGTATTTGTAAATGGTGAACTCATGCTTGAACGTGATTTTGTGATACCCAACGACGAGTTCAGTCACTATAACTTTACTGGATTTATTGATAGTGAAACAGCAAATATACAAGTTGAGAGCGTTACACCAGGCATTACATTTACATACGACAATGTGAGATTGACCAATGAGAGCGAATGAATTTATTAAAGAAACAGCAAGTGCTGGTGCTACCACAAGCGGAAATATTGCTGTAGTAGTAAATCCAGCAGTTGCTCGCAGTAAGAAAAAAGCAAAGAGTGTGAGTGCTTTGGATACAAACTATAGTTTGTTTGGCGCTGGTATGATCAAGCGCAATCCTAAAAAGCCGCTAGCCGCATTATAGCATAAATATAATATATGTTTTTGAGGTTTTAACTATGAATGATATTGCTAATACACGCAAAAAATTAAAACAGATTGCTGAAGGCAGCTTGGGCGATATGGCCAATCGCTGCGAAACAGATCACGAAGTTCAAATGGCACGTGCAGATCTATACAAGATCGGCAAGTACGCAATTGAGCTACACGATATGCTTCGTAACGTAAGCGAAGAACAGGGATTAGAAGGCTGGGTACAATCTAAGATCACCAAGGCAGCAGATTACATGGGCAGTGTTAAGCATCATCTCGAGTATGAGATGAGCGGAATGAATTCTGACAATCAGGAAGCGATGCCAGCAGATGCATTAGATGCACTTGAATCTACAGAAGCAGACCAAAACAAAAAGAATATGAAAGCCGAAAGTAAATTTAGCGATTGGAGTAAGAAATGAGCGATTTTTCAGACCTAGTAAAAAAACTAAATGCAATCTCAAATAACGAGGAAACAGTAAGTGCAACAGGCGATACTGTTTATAAGCCAGTTGAGGAAGCAGTCGCTGGAACACGTGAAACAGCAAGTATTCTCAAAGCGTTTAATGAACTTGAAGAAGCAGCAAAGCCAGACTATATTGATTTAGATGGCGATGGCGATAAAGAAGAATCCATGAAGAAGGCTGCCGCTGACAAGAAAGCCAAGAAGGAATCTGTAGCTGAAGACAAAGCTAACGAAGATGTGCTAGGTGATATTGCTAGTCGATATCGTGACTTTATGAAGAGTGAAGTAGCACAGGGTAATGATCTAACCACAGTTGATAGCGCAGTTAAAGAAGCCACAAGTTCTGCAACAGCAATCGATGATAGTTTTCAAAAGATGTTTAATATGATGGGCCGTCTTATGAACGTTACAGCAGAAGGTGCAGTGCTTAGTAAAATGGTAGAACGTGAAGGTGGTGATGCTGCATGGATTGCAGATGCACATCAAAAACTAATTGAAGCTATGGAAGCTCTAGAAGAAGCACATATGTATAGCAACCCACCAGGGGAAGATGACTAATTATTATGCGTTCCTCAGAATTTATTTCAAAAGCAATTACTGAGGCTGAGTTTGATGAAGCAGCCGGCGAAAAGGATGCCTGCTATCATAAAGTAAAATCACGTTACAAAGTTTGGCCAAGCGCATATGCTAGCGGTGCACTTGTAAAGTGTCGCAAGGTTGGCGCAGCTAACTGGGGCAATAAGAGTAAAAAGTAATGCGGGTCCACGAGTTTACAACCAACGAAGATCTACGCAAGTGGTTTAAGGACAAATGGGTTCGTTTCGGTCCTGATGGTAAAATTCGTGGCGACTGTGCTAGGGATAGTAATAGTGAAGGCAAGCCCAAGTGCTTACCACAAAGTAAAGCACATGCACTGGGCAAAAAGAAGCGTGCTACAGCAGCAGGCCGCAAGCGTAGAGAAGATCCTAATAAAAATCGTAAGGGTGCAGCAAAGAACGTTGCTACCGAAGGCCCAATTGGTAAAGCAGTTGGTGCTACAGTAGGTGCGGTTACTGGCACAGCAGTAGGTACAGTAGGTGCCGCAGTGACAGGAAAACCAAGTAAGATATATAAGGGTGCTAAAAAAGGTGCCAAGCTAGGTAAAAAAGCACTAGGGTGGGCATAATGAGATTTACTGAATTTGATTTAACTCCAGCGCAACGGGCTATTAGAGAACACATTAAGCGTGGCGTTCCTTTTAGTGAATGCATGTTCCGTCCCGGTAGTGAAGCATTTACAGAGTTTTATACTCGTGTACGTGAGATGCGTGAAAATCTTGACCTAGACTGGCAGGATGCTGAACTACTTGATACAAACATTGGTGAATGCATTATGGTAGAGGGCGAGAGTGTTCCTCTTGATGTTCCTATAGAAGAGATACCAGATGATGCGGTATCCGACAGTGATCCTTTTAACGATGTTGCAAGAAAAGAAATGAAACAAATGATTGCAACTCGATTAAATGACTTGGCGCCTGTAGAGCGACAGGTAGTTTTATTAAGATATTGGGAAGATATGTCAGTAAAAGAAATAGGCGAATACACTGGGTTAGGAACAAGACTTGCAAAATCTAATCTAACCAAAGCTCTTCATAAAATGTATAAAAATTGGGGTAAGGGCAAACACAGCGTAAATTTAAGGCAACTTATACAAAAAGAGTCTGTTGACATTGACGAAGCAGAGTACCAGGGACGCAAAGTTAAACTAAACTCACCCAAGCGTGGTGGTCCTAAGAAGTTCTATGTATACACTAAGAATGACAAGGGTAATGTTATTAAAGTAGCATTTGGTGCAAAGGATGGTGGCGGCAATCTTGCAGTTAAACTAAAAGATCCTAAAGCACGTAGAGCATTTGCTGACAGACATAACTGCGAGAAAAAGAACGATAAAACCAAGCCAGGTTATTGGGCTTGCCGGTTGCCACGTTACGCAAAGTCGCTCGGACTGAGTGGTGGTGGTACCTGGTGGTAAAGCCCTATACTGAAACTCGTAATAATAACGTAATTATAAGACGTTTCTCCGCAGACATTAATAGTGAAGAACTAGTCTGGCACAGAGATCATTCTGATCGTTATATAAGTATAATTGAAGGTACAGGCTGGCGCTTACAAATGGATAACCGGTTGCCTATGATATTGGAGCCCGGTGATAGTTTGCCTATCCCTAAAAATACCTATCACAGAGTATTAGCCGGCAGTACAGACCTACTAGTAGAGATAGTAGAGTATAAATAGTATAGAGGGTAATACAATGCGAGCAGATCTTATTCGTCAGACACTATCACTACTAGAAGAAGTAGGCATGGAGTATGTAGCAGGCCGTGACTTTAACAAAGTCATGGATTTAGCTGATTACACACTAGGTTCCTTCTCACACGATGAGCCAGATGTTCGTAAGGTGGATTATGAAGTATTCCAAAAGACACGCGATGGTGGTTTTGAATATAACGATAAATTTTATCCTCAGGAATTCTACAAGAAGGTAGCTGATCTCAAACTCAGCCCCTATGTAAAACCACAAGAAGCCGTCGAAGCTTTCAAAGCCTGGGTAGCAGCCCATTAAATAAATACATAAGCAGGAGACGGCTATGTTATCAAACACCACATTTCTGAAATGGTGGGTTCAACTCACCATTACTGTATTCTCTGTAGCAGTCATTACACATCTTGGCTGGTGGGAAGCACTATGGAATGCTGATCAAACTAAACTCAGCCTGGCTATTCTAGCTATGTTTGTATTTGCAACTGGTTTAACAGGTGTTATGAGCAAAAATCCAAATAGACAGGATCTTAGACCTCTAGGTAACTATGTCTGGTTTTGCAGTGAAGGTATGATTACGCTGGGTATGATTGGAACAGTCGCCGGCTTTCTTATGATGTTGGGTACAGCATTTCAAAATCTAGATGTTAGTAACATAACACAGATCCAGGGTGCTATGAAAGACATGGCTGTAGGTATGAGCACAGCCCTTAGCACCACACTAGTGGGCCTTGTTTGTAGTATTCTTACTAAGGTACAGATGGTAATCTTGGAGAACAGCTGGGACAATGGCGAACAAACCAAGATATAAAACTAGCTTTGGATTTATAGACCTACTGTTTAACCTACTGGTTGGGTTTACATTTCTGTTCATACTAGCATTTATTCTTATCAATCCAGTAGCAAAAAAATATGACTTTGATCCCAAGGCTGAATATCTAGTTATAGTAAACTGGAACCCTGAAAGTTCTAGTGATATAGATTCTTGGATAAAAGATAACAATGGCAATGTGGTTGGGTTTAGAAACAAAGATTTTGCACTAATGAATTTAGATAGGGATGACCTTGGGTTTTCTAATGATACGATAATTGATCCAACTGGAAAAATATCACAAATAAAGATCAATCGTGAAGTAATTAGTATACGCAGTAATGATCCCAGGACTTATACAGTTACAGTACACTGGTATAGAAACACAATAAAATCAGTCACACAAGAAGAAGTAACTGTAGAGTTAATAAAGGTAAATCCATATTTTATAGTTAAAGAAAAAAAAATTGTGTTAAGTAAGGAAGGTCAAGAAGTTCACCTGTTCAATTTGAAAATTAACGCTGATAAATCTATAGAAATAACTGAAACAGGTGAGTTAATCATTTATAATCCTAACAACCTAAGAAAGAAATTTTAATGAACAGTTATCTATTAATGGTATGGGTTGGAGTAGGCATAGTTTGCTTTATACCTTTCTTTAGCAAAAGCAAAGCAGCATTGTTTCTTGCTCCACTTATTATGCTAAGTGTATACGGAAGTTTTTACTACAGTGAAAGTCAGATAGGTAGACCCTATTACGACAAACCGGTGAAATTTCTTTACCAGTATCATAAAGTTGATACTATAGATAACCAAAAATGGATTACACTACTAGCAATAGTAGATAACGACGACAGACTTTATAGATTTCCATACGATAAGAACACAGAAGAAGAACTAAAACGGGCACAGGATCGAAGCAAGAGCGGAACTCCGCAAGTTGGAGAGTTTAAGAACAACAAAAAGAAAAAAGGGGTTGATCGCAACATGCAGGATCTTAAAATGTATGATCTGCCACACACCAAAATAGTTCCCAAGGCTGGTTGACAAACTACAGCGTTACAAGTATAATATATTATCATAAGGAGATATTAATGAGCAACGGTGATCGTGTTTTCAATCAAGAAGAAAAAGGTAAACTAACACAACTAATTAACGAGGGCCTGTCAGTTTTACAGGAAGTTGACGACCTCAGTGGCGGCCTAGATGACACAGTAAAGGCTATTGCAGAAGAAATGCAGATTAAGCCAGCAGTACTTAAAAAAGCAATTAAAACAGCATACAAGGCCGACTTTGCACGCCATAGTGAAGACCTAGCAGAACTGGAAAACATTCTAGCAACTGTTGGCAAACTTCAGTGAATCAAAAGAAACCTTATCAACAACTAGCATGGTTGGGAACTGCTGCAATTCTAGTAGGATCAGTTCTTGCAGCCTTTAATGTTTTTCCGTTATACTTGTATGTGTTTCTGGTAGCTAATGCTATCTGGGCACTCGTAGGATGGCTGTGGCGGGAACAAAGCCTAGTAGTACTAAATGCTGGTATTACTGTGGTTTATATAGCAGGGTTGGTGTTTAAGTAATGTATGTAGATGCATATTTTGATAGGGGACATGATCGTATAAATGTAGTAGAACGTGTGGATGGCAGAAGAGAGTATAGAGAGTTTCCTGCTAACTACGTGTTCTATTACAACGATCCACGTGGCAAATTTCAGACTATCTATGGAAATAGAGTAAGTCGTTTCAGTACACGTAACGGCAAAGAGTTCCAGAAAGAACTTAAAATGCATGGCAAACAAGGAATCTGGGAGAGCGACATCAATCCAGTATTCCGCTGTTTGGCAGAAAACTATTTGGGCGTGGATGCTCCTGAACTACAAACCTGCTTTTTTGATATCGAGGTAGACTTTGATCCCGAACGTGGCTATAGCAGTACAGACGATCCCTTTAATGCTATAACAAGTATCAGTCTTTACTTGAACTGGATCAATAAACTAGTTACACTGGCTGTACCTCCCAAAAGTTTGAGTATGGAGAGTGCTAAAGATATTGTGAAGGATTTTGACAACACGATCCTGTTTGAACGTGAAAGTGAGATGCTGGAGGTATTCCTAGATCTCATTGATGACGCAGATATCCTAAGCGGTTGGAACTCAGAAGGATACGATATTCCTTACACAGTTAATCGCATTATCCGTGTGCTCAGCAAAGATGATACACGCCGCTTTTGTTTGTGGGGTCAGTTACCACGTGAACGCAAGTTTGAACGTTTTGGTAAGGAACAGTTTACTTTTGATATTATAGGCAGACAGCATCTGGACTATATGCAGTTGTATCGCAAGTATACATATCATGAGATGCACAGTTACAGTTTGGATGCTATTGGCGAGTATGAACTAGGTGAGCGCAAAGTTGCCTATGAGGGTACGCTGGATCAGTTGTACAATCAGGACTTTTACACGTTTATTGACTATAACAGGCAGGACACCATGCTCCTGCATAAGTTGGATACCAAGCTAAAGTTTATTGATCTTAGTAACGAGCTAGCTCACGCTAACACTGTTTTACTTCCTACTACAATGGGCGCGGTTGCTGTTACAGAACAGGCAATTATTAACGAAGCACATGAACAGGGTTTGATTGTTCCCAATAAAAAGGACGCAGGTGAAAAGCATACAGCAGCAGGTGCATATGTTGCAGATCCTAAAAAAGGTATTCACGAATGGATTGGTTCAATTGACTTAAACAGTCTATATCCTAGTGCAATTCGTGCTCTTAACATGGCACCAGAAACTATCGTGGGCCAACTACGTCCCATAATGACAGACAATGAGTTAGGCAGACGTATATCTGAAGATGGTGCTTCATTCGCTGGTAGTTGGGAAAACATGTTTGGTACGCTAGAGTATAAGGCAGTGATGGCTGGCGAGCGTGGAACGGAAATTACTATTGATTGGGAAACCGGCGGATCGGATACTCTTAGTGCTGCTGAAGTTTGGCGTTTAATCTTTGACAGTAATAATCCCTGGATACTTACTGCTAATGGTACAATCTTTACATACGAGAAAAAAGGTGTAATCCCAGCACTCCTAGAACGCTGGTATGCTGAACGTAAAGAACTGCAAGCGAAAATGCGTGAAGCAACTGGCGAGGAACGTGCGTTCTGGGACAAGCGACAGCTAGTTAAGAAGATTAACCTTAACAGTTTGTATGGCGCTATTCTTAATCCATACTGTCGTTTCTTTGACCGTCGTATTGGACAGTCCACTACACTCACAGGCAGATGTATTGCAAAGCATATGAGTGCAAAGACTAACGAGCTACTCACAGGCAAATACGATCACGTGGGTGATACAATCATATATGGTGACACTGACTCTGTATATTTTAGTGCTTGGCCAGTAATTCGTGATCAAGTTGAACGTGGAGAAATGCGCTGGGGCAAGGATGAATGTGTAGCATTATACGATACTATTGCAGATGAAGTGAACACTACATTTCCAGCATTCATGGAAAAAGACTTCCACTGTCCGCGTAAAAATGGCGAGATCATTGCTGCCGGCAGAGAAATCATTGGCAGCCGCGGCATCTTTATTACAAAGAAGCGTTATGCAGTACTAGTGTATGATCAGGAAGGTTATCGTACAGACAAAGATGGCAAGCCTGGCAAAGTAAAGGCTATGGGACTGGATCTCAAGCGTAGTGATACACCTAAGGTTATGCAGGACTTTATGAGTGAGCTACTTGAAGAAGTACTGGATGGCAAGGGGTCCGAACATGCCGTGGAACGTATTCTAGAATTCAAACGTGATTTTGCTAATCTCCCAGGCTGGGAAAAGGGCACACCCAAGCGTGTTAATAACCTAACCAAGTTTACTAACCTAGAGTGGGGCAAAGAAGACGGCAAAGAAGTATACAAGGGCAAAGCAAACATGCCCGGACATGTCAGGGCCGCTATTAACTGGAACCGTCTAAAGAAAATGCATGGCGACAACTACAGCATGAATATTGTGGACGGTATGAAAACTATCGTATGCAAACTCAAAGACAATCCCTTGGGTTACACCAGCGTTGGCTATCCAGTGGACGAACTAAACCTACCTAACTGGTTTAAAGAACTTCCGTTTAATCATAAGGAAATGGAAGCAACTATTGTAGATCAGAAGCTAGATAACTTGTTGGGAGAGCTTGGCTGGAACTTAACACAAAAGACACAAATACATAGCACGTTTGAAAGTTTATTTACATTTGAGTAATAATAGCATATAAATACCCATGGAGATAGTGCCATGGAAAGCAGATTTATACAAAAGTTTCTAAGACTAGACCTAGTAAAAAGGTCAATAAGCAAGCTTGGGTTCGACTTTTCCCAGGAACTAATCCAGGATCGCGAACTAATAAATTATAACAAAGAATTTTTTGCTAATAACGAGAATTTCCACGCAGCACTTGTAGCATTAGATAACCTAGAAAAAGCTAAATCTGAATATGATAACTCTATTTCCAAAATTTGCAATGATGTAGAAGATATATTTAGAAGGCGTGAGCTCCGCATCTTACAGACCGATTATCATAACTTCGAAACTCGCACACTGACCTTTGAAGAGTACATTAGCAGTAATAATGTTTTAAGTCTGGCAGCTAAAGATTTTATAATATCAGAAATACAAAGTAAAAGTGATTGGCAGTTTGCAGCAGTAGACCTTAATCCAGTAGATGGTGAATTTACTAGAATGATGACTGCTAATGATCCACTATATGTAATTTATAGAGACGAAAATCATAAAGAAATTGTTAGAAAAAAGTTTAATGAATTCTATGGCACACGAAGGTTAAGAGCATACACTGATATTAACGAACTTCCAGATAACCAACTCGGTTTAGCATATTGCTTCAATATGTTCGAGCTTATGCCTTTAGACCCTATTAAAGAGTTTTGTAAAACGCTGTTCCAAAAAATGCGTCCGGGTGGTACATTCATTTTCAGTTATACAGACTGTAGCCAAAGGGCAACTATAGAAATGTTACCTTATGAAGGGCGAGCTTACAACACCAAAGAAGCAATGAAAGGTACGATGTTTAGTTTAGGCTGGGACATTGTAAGTGCTGACAGCATCGAACAAATATTCAGTTATATGATTTTTAAGCGTCCGGGCGAGCTAGGATCTATTAAATTAAACACACCGAGTGTTGATATCGCAAAAGTTATTGACTCACAATCCAAATAATCTTACAATAAACTATCAACTTTAACAAAAGGAACAATCTATGAAAGATTATCTACTTGATGTTGTGCAGCATACGCACAGCCTAGGCTTTATTGATCTGGTTAAGATCACAGGAACTGACGACGAAACACTTGTTGAGGGTCTAGCAGAAGACCGTTCAGTTATTCTCAAAGGCAAGTTTCACAAGCCAGTACCAGAGTTCATGGGTACATTTGGTATGCCCAACTTGAGTACCCTAAACACAATCCTCCGTATTACTGAGTATGCTGAAAACGAAAAGATTTCAATTAACACACAGGAACGTAATGGTGAGACAGTACCAGTTGGCGTACACTTTGAGAACGCTACCGGCGACTTCCAGAACGATTATCGTTTTATGGCAAGTGAGATTGTAAATGACAAGCTCAAGACAGTACAGATGAAGAACGTAAACTGGGGTGTAGAGTTTGAACCCTCAGTAGCAAGCGTACAGCGTCTCAAGATGATGATCAGTGCTAATAGTACCGAGACTGTGTTCGTTGCTCGTACCGAAGGCAAGGACCTCAAGTTTACTTTTGGTGATGCTAGCACACATGCCGGTAACTTCGTATTTCAACATGATGTTGGTGGTAAACTAAGCAAGGGCTGGGCGTGGCCAGTTGAGCAGGTTAGCAAGATCCTAAGCCTAAGTGGTGATGTAAACTACAAGATCAGTGATGACGGTGTTAGCCAGATTAGTGTTGACAGTGGACTTGGTGTTTATGACTATCTACTACCTGCACAAACAAAGTAATGCACTTTTCCGTAAAACTTCTGCCCATACTGATAAGTCCACAACTAGACTGCATTTGGATTAATATTCCAAAGAACGCTAGCAGTTTTATGCAGAAGATACTACAGGATAATGGCTGGCGTGAGCCAGATTCTAGTATACGGCTTGATCTATTAAACAGCAGTATTCGTAAACTTTGTATTTTTAGAAATCCTGTTGAAAGATGGATCAGCGGTTTTGCAGAATGTTTTATGGATATGCCGGAGATCATTGATTTATTAGACACCCCAGCATTTATAAAAGTCGTAGAGCGTTCTCCAATATTTGATAATCATACAGAATTGCAGAGTACATTTGTAATTAATTCCACAAATCTAGAATATATTCATTTAAGATCTGTAGTCGACGCCAATAGTTTTTTTACTAACGTGGAACAGTGGATAAAAGAGAACGGTGGTCAGGCTGACTGTGGTAGATGGCAGGATCCAATAAACCCCAGTAGCAATGACGAAATAAAGCATATGATTAACAAGAAATTGAAAAAAATAGTCGAACAGAATACACTTCTAAGAGCATCGTTAGATAATTTTTTCTCTCCTGATGTAGAATTGATTAATAAAGCAAGAAGAATATCCTATGGAAACTAACCTAACTGCACAACAATCAGACTATGCTGTGTTCCTCCCAGCACTCAGTAGTTTTTATTCTACGTTTGTGGGTAGACAGCGATATGAAAACTATGTTGATCCAGCACGTATTCCCAGTCACTTTACTAACGGTTTAGAGAGTGGTAACTGGTTGAGTAATGATGGTCTGTTTAATTACAAGTGGAGTCTGTATAGTTCAGGACATGTGGACTTAGACACTACCAAGCATCTCCCTAAAGAAGCAATGATACGTGAACGTGATCGTAGCACAAGTTTTATTGTTGGTGACTCAGGTGGATATCAGATTGGTAAGGGTGTATGGGAAGCAGACTGGAAGGATCCCAACTGTCCTAAAGCTCACGCCAAACGTGACGCTGTTCTAAAGTGGATGGATGCCTATATGGATTACGGCATGACACTTGATGTTCCAAGTTGGTTACAGCGTAGTAGTCAGGAAGCCAGAGATCGTACCGGCATTCATAGCTATGAAGATGCGTGTTCAGCAACTGAGATCAATAATGAATATTGGATACGTAATCGCAAGGGGGAATGTCGTTTCCTAAACACACTTCAGGGTGAGAATCATACAGAGGCAGATGACTGGTACAACCGTATGAAGAAATACTGTGATCCAAAACAGTATGAGAATCACTTTAATGGTTGGGCAATGGGTGGACAAAACGTAAGTGATGTGCACCTTATTCTAAAGCGTATAGTTACTCTAATGCGTGATGGCTTACTTGAAAAGGGACTACACGATTGGATGCACGTACTAGGTACTAGTAAACTAGAATGGGCGTGTCTACTAACAGATGTTCAACGTGCGGTACGCAAACATTACAACGAGAACTTTACTGTCAGCTTTGATTGTGCCAGTCCTTTCCTTGCAGTAGCAAATGGTCAAGTATACTATCAGCTTACAATGGAAGATCGCAAGCGTTGGAGTTATCGTATGACGAAATGCTTTGACGATAAGAACTTGAGCAAGGATACTACACCGTTTGGACAGGCATTTGTGCGCGAAGGCTGCGCAGAGTCATTCCATGAAACAGTTGTAAGCAAGGGACTTACAGCAGCAGACATTTGTGCATATAGTCCTGGTGACCTAAATAAAATAGGCAAGGAAGGACGCACAAGCTGGGATAGTTTTACATACTTCCTACTAATGGCGCACAGTGTAGCCCTTCATATTGAAGCGTGTCAGGAAAGCAATAGACGTTACGATAAGGGCATTATTCCCAGTATGTTGGTGCAAGAAGACTTTGATCGTGTACTAATGCGTGACATAATTAATGAAATAATTGGTTGCGCGGATTCAGATAAGGCGTTACAATTAGTAGACGAGTACAGCAAATTATGGATGGAAGCAGTGGGTACTCGAGGTTATACCGGTAAACGTGCTATAAATTCTAATACAAAATTTTATGATCTTTTCCAAGAGGTTTAGATGAATAACATTGATAGGCTAACTGAACAACACAATCGCCTACATGCCAGTGTTGAAAAGCTAGAAAAAGAACACGAGCAGTTTCCAGATGATACGGAAATCAAAAACAGGCTTATGGATCTTAAAAAGAAAAAGCTACAAGTAAAAGATAATATTAACCAGCTAATGCGTGAAGAATATAAGTCACGTGAGCAATTTAATTTCGAGGAATATGACCGATGAGATACTATCGTATTCTAATTCAAGGATATGGCGGTGAGCAGTGCTTCGGTAGCCTTACCAAGGAACAGTACGACTTCTGGAAGGACATGGAAGAAGAACATATCATCTCTCATATGATTGATCCCCATGAAGAATGTGATGAAAATCCTGTGTTTGATGATACTGATCCACGATGGATCGGTGAGTACTATGAACAAGAAGATATTATGTGTCTTAGTGCAGCCGCACTAGATACAGCGTACATTACTATCGAGGAGCACGATGGTGCTGAATATGATAGCAAGCACGTTAAAGATATCCTTGATGCAACAGACTGGAGCGAGTTATTCAACAAGTATGAAGAACAGGGTATCGAAGATAACATTACTTACGAATGGGTAAACTTTCCCAAGGATTATCCTGAGGTTAAATATGTTTTCTATGGTGCTAGTATCGAGAAAGGGTGCTTTGGAGACTATACTGTAGAGCTACCCGATGACGAAGAGTTTGACTTTATGAAACTAAAGTGGTGTCAAACTGAAACACCTAATGGTGAAGACTTTATTGAGTTACTGTCTTATGGTGAGCAGGAACTGGACAACTGTGGCCACGATACAAATGGAAAAGGCATGGCCGCTGCCGTATGGGAACTAAACAAAAGTGAATAAAAAACAGTACACAGAATGGGCGTATTCTCAAATGAAAAAGTATGGTATTCCAATGCCCGAAACATATTCAGCTGAGGAAATTAAAAAGTATTGCCCGGATATCCCGTCTAAGTTTATTAATAATCATGTAAGGGAAAGAGACAATGGCTGAAACAAGAGAGAGTCATGACGAGTTTATCCTACGTAGTATGCGTGAAGAAGGTCTAAAGGATCGAGTACGCAAAGCCTCACGTATGGTATGGGTTAAGTTTGAAAAGGAAGGTATGCATCGCTATCCAGCGGCTGCTGATGATCCTAAACTAGCAACAGGCGATGAATATGATGTAAGTTTCCTTGCACATCCTCATCGTCACATCTTCAAGTTCCGTGTATGGATTGAAGTATTCCATGATGATCGTGACATTGAGTTTATTCAGTTTAAACGTTGGATGAATAAACTTTACGAAGGTGAACTTGACGTAGACTTTAAGTCATGTGAAATGCTTTCAGATGACCTTTATTTAACCATCCAGGATCGCTATCCAGGTCGTGATATTTGGATTGACGTATCCGAAGACGGCGAAAATGGCGCACTAACACAATATTCAAAGGACGTATAATGAAAAACGAAGTGCAAAAGGTATTTGATGACCTAGACGATTACAAGCGTTTCTGCACAGTATTTGGTCATCCTTATAATGAGGCTGACCTTTATCGACAGAGTTCACCAGCATATGCTGAATATGCCGCATTTAAAACTGGCAAGCGTATAAGTAATAACTGGATCAGGGACGCTAAAGTTTTTGGTCGTAACATCTTTGGATCACGATAAGAAGTTATGACTGTCTACTTAATAGATTTAGAAGCTGTTGAAACCCGGTATACTTCCGAGTGGAAACAGTATCTACCTAAACAAATTAAACAGAAAACTAAAGAAGATACTGTAGTTATTTCCGGTGGTGAAGTTCCTCAGGCGACTACTCCTGGAGCCTTCCTAAACTTTGCTGGTACTAACAACTATAAATCCCAGCAAATGTTAGAAATTAGTACACTGTTTGCCAATGGAGAAGTGAAAGATGGAGATTATTTCCTATATACGGACGCTTGGAACCCAACTGTTATCCAGCTTCGTTACATGGCTGAGCTACTGGGCGTTAATATTAGAATCGGTGGTCTTTGGCATGCTGGTAGTTATGATCCTGCTGACTTCTTAGGTAGACTGATTGGAGCAAAGGCATGGGTAAGGCATGCTGAAGCAAGTATGTTTGAATGTTACGATGATAACTTCTTCGCCAGTGAATTCCACATTGACCTGTTCTGTAGTGCGTTTACAGCAAATAAAAGTGAGAAGTTTGTTCGAACAGGCTGGCCAATGGAATATGAAAAGAAGCAGATGTCAGCATTTAAGGACATGGAAAAGACTAATACTATCCTGTTCCCACATCGCATTGCTTCTGAAAAGCAGCCTGAGATATTCCGTGATCTGGCAGAGAGTATGCCAGAATATGAATGGATCACATGTATGGAAAAGGGCTACACAAAGGATGATTATCACCGCGCATTAGGTACAGCAAAATTAGTGTTTAGTGCAAACCTACAAGAAACTCTAGGCATCAGTTGGTATGAAGGCCTTCTAGTTGATACTATACCAATGGTTCCAGATCGTTTGAGCTATAGTGAAATGGCAATGGATGAGTTTAAGTACCCAAGCGAGTGGACAGAAAGCTGGGATAAATACTTGGAGCATAAGAACAGCATAATCGAAAGAATAAACGATTATATTCATAACTATGATAGTTATCTTAGTATTATGTCAAAACAATCCAAACAACTTTCTGAAAATTATTTCAGTGGCAAACTAATTTACGAACGAATTAAGAATAGATGAACATTCTTTTAATCGGCGGCGCCGGATTTATAGGAAAACACCTAGAGCGTGACCTTGTACAAGATCATACTATATGGAGTATCGATAAAAGTTTTGGTACCAATGTAAACAATAATCAGGACTTGGAACTAATTAGCCCTGATTATGATTGTGTTATATTTCTAGCAGCGGAACCAAACCTAGCCGCAGTAAAACGCAACCCTATTGAAGCTACACATACACTTACAACAGGACTTATAAATTGCTTAGAGCGTTTTAAAAACAGTCATTTCGTTTATTTTAGTAGCAGTATGGTTTACGGTAATTGGGATGGGCATTCCACAAAATTGGAATATGACCATCCGGCACCAATTGACTTGTACGGCAGACTTAAACTAGTAGGTGAAGGACTAGTTAAAGAACTACACGATAACTGGACTATTGTTAGACCCACAGCAGTTTATGGTGTGGGCGATGATCCAAAACGTGTACTACCTACTTTTATCCGCATTGCTCGCAGTGGTGGAGAAATTGAAGTAAAAGGTGTAGATAACTGTTTGGACTTTACTCATGTAAGTGATGTGGTTCAGGCTGTTAGACTTATTATCGAAAAGCATGACAGTTTGTCCTACAACAAAAATATTTTCAATGTAAGTTATGGTCAAAGTCACGCACTGGATATTATTGCAGAATATATCTGCACACTGGTTGGATCTGGATCTTATAAGATTGTTGACCGCGATTATGACTACCCTAAACGTGGCGCACTTGACATTCAAAAGGCTAGAACAGAACTTGGTTACCATCCCAAGGTTAATGTTCAAGCAGGTATTAAAAAGTTATTGGAGGAACTATGAAAGTAGGATTTATTGGATTAGGAAAGCTAGGTCTGCCTTGTGCAGAAGCAATGGCTGTAAAATACTCAGTTACGGGGTTTGATATTGAAGACCGTGCTAGTGATAATATAAAAGTTGTCACAGATGTAAAAGATGCAGTACAAAACAAAGATCTAGTTTTTGTTGCTATTCAAACACCACATCATCCACAGTATGATGGTAGCATGCCTTGTATGGACTATGAGCCGCAGGACTTTAACTATGATCAAGTAAAGCAGTGTTTAACTGAAGTAAACCAGTATGCGAATGAGCATACTCTTATAGTTCTTATTAGCACAGTATTGCCCGGCACTGTACGCAGAGAACTTGCACCTTTAATTACACAAGCACGTTTTATCTATAACCCATATCTAATTGCTATGGGCAGTGTAGCATGGGATATGGTCAATCCAGAAATGGTTATCATTGGCACAGAGGATGGTAGTGAAACAGGTGATGCAAGTCTGCTTATTAACTTCTATAAAGAACTTATGCAGAATAATCCTCGCTATAGTGTAGGAACATGGGAAGAAGCAGAGAGTATAAAGATATTCTATAACACATTTATCAGTGCAAAACTCAGCCTTGTTAACATGATCCAGGACGTTGCAATGAAACTGGGCAACATGAATGTTGATGTAGTTACAGATGCTCTCGCTAACAGCACCCAACGTATTATGGGCCCAAAGTATATGACAGCGGGGATGGGAGATGGTGGTCCTTGTCATCCACGTGACAATATTGCACTACGTTACATGGCTAAGGAATTAAATTTAGAATATGATCTGTTCCATGCTATTATGAACAGTAGAGAAGTACAAGCACGTAATCTTGCAAACTTTCTATGTGATCTTGCCAAGGAACATGAACTGCCTGTACTCATACACGGCTATGCATACAAGCCAGATGTGCCATATACTGAAGGTAGCTACAGTAGTTTGGTTGCACATTACTGTAGCGAACGAGGGTTTCATCCTATGATTGTTGATCCTCTTACACATCCAGATCCTGGTCCTTATAGTGCAGTTGTACTTCTTGCTCACAATCCAAGTGTTACTTATAACTACATTAACAATCAACAATCTAACAACTTATATTGCAAACTTAATGAGGACAGCGTTATTGTTGATCCTTGGCGCAGTTTTTCAGACACTAGTTATAAGGTGATTCATTATGGCAACACCCGTATTACATAGTCATATTGATCCTTTTTGGGACGACGAATATAAAAGTTTGTCGTATAAGTTAGAACCTTTTAACAATCGAGACGATCTAACTGAGTGGAAACGACAAGGATATGTACATCCTGAAAGTCATTACACAGGCTTCCTATGTGACATGCGTAGCCCTCAACCTGGTTGGAATGACAAGGTTATGCACTGGGCAGAGGATCAATTTGGTCTTAAAGACATAGGTACAAGTTACTATAGAATGGGTACAGGTGTAATATTGCCTTGTCATAAGGATACCTATGCAAAGTATTGTGAGTTGTTTGATTTAAAAGTCAGTGATTGTGAACGTATTGTCGTATTCCTTGAGGACTGGCAGAGTGGTCATTACTTCGAGATAGATGGCTGTGGAAAAGTAAATTGGAAAAAGGGTGACTATGTTTACTGGAAAGGCGACACAGAACATATGGCTGCAAACTTAGGTACCACAAAGAGATACACACTTCAAATAACAGGACACAAATAATGAAACGTATATTATTACTAGGTAGCGGTGAACTTGGCAAGGAGTTTGTTATCAGTGCTAAAAGACTTGGCTGTTATGTTGTTGCTTGTGATAGCTATGCAGGTGCGCCGGCGATGCAAGTAGCAGATCAATATGTTGTTTTTGATATGTTAGATGGCGAAATGTTATCTAATATTATAGATGAATACAAACCAGATCTCATAGTACCAGAGATTGAAGCTATCCGTACAGAAGTCTTACTGGAAAAGGAAACACAGGGTTATACAGTTGTTCCTACAGCAAGAGCAACTAACCTAACAATGAATCGAGATCGTATTAGGGATCGTGCAGTTGAACTTGGTTTGCGTACAGCAAAGTTTGAATATGCTGAGGATTTAGAAATACTACAAAGTGCTTGTAGACGGATTGGGTTTCCCTGCGTTGTAAAGCCTGTAATGAGCTCAAGCGGTAAAGGACAGAGTGTAATTGATGAGGAGCGTGAGGTGGATGCTGCATGGAAATATGCAGTATCAGGCATGCGTGGCGACAGGCAGCGTGTTATTGTAGAAGAGTTTATTGATTTTGATTTAGAACTTACACTGCTAACTGTAAAGCAACATGATGGACCTACGCTTTTCTGTCCACCAATTGGTCATTATCAGGAGCGTGGAGACTATCAGTACAGTTGGCAACCTGCACTAGAACAAACTTTTACAGGGCATATTATCGAAACACATGCACAAGAGATGGCAAAAATCATTACAGATGATTTGGGTGGTGCTGGTATATTTGGTGTAGAGTTTTTTGTTAAGACCAAAGGCAATAGTCCTGAGGTTATCTTCAGCGAACTGAGTCCACGCCCACACGATACTGGAATGGTAACCATGTTTACGCAAAACCTAAGTGAGTTTGACTTACATGCAAGAGCTATACTGGGATTACCAATTGGTGAAATTAAACTGGTACGTCCGGGCGCAAGTCACGTTGTACTAGCACATGAAACTATACATGAGTTTATTATAAGCGGTATTAACGATGCACTTAAAATACCAGACGTTGATGTAAGAGTGTTTGGTAAGCCTACGACTAGACCATATCGTAGAATGGCAGTTGTACTTGCACCTAGTTTAGAAATTGCAAAAGAAGCAGCCGGTAAAATTAGTGTGATAGATATTGCAAGTGATGCAGGTGCATAATGGAATACAAAATTTTAGATAAGTTTGAACATGCGCTTAGTGTATATACTGGTGCACCATTTGTTGTACTCACTGATAGTTGTACTCATGCTATTGAACTTTGTCTACGACTAAAGCATCCCAAAGGACCTGTAATACTTCCCAAACACACCTACATTAGTATCCCAATGACAATACACAAGTTGGGATTAGAGTTATATTGGGACAAGGATTATAACTGGGAGTATGAATATCGTATTGCTCCTACAAATATCTGGGATAGTGCTAGAGCATTTGATGAAAATATGTATGTCAGCGGTCGTATGCAATGTCTAAGTTTTGGCTGGGATAAACGTTTGGCTATTGGTCATGGCGGTGCTATTCTACTTGATAGTAGGAGCGATTACTTCCAGTTAAAGCGTATGGCGTATGATGGCAGAACGTTAGATACTTCTCCTTGGGAGAATCAAACTTATTGGCGTTTAGGGTTTCATTACAATATGAGACTAGAAGATGCAGCAAAGGGCATAGATATGATGTTTCATCCAGAAGAAATGCCAAACAAAGAAAGTCAGTTAAAGACTTATCCAGACTGTAGCAATATTAAAGTTGACTTATCTTAATTTATATCTTATAATTAAAAAAATTACAAAGGAACACAGTACATGAGAAAGACTTCCGATATTATTCGTAATCGCATTCGCGAGACAAACACACGTTTTCATTCTAATGATAACATTAGTGAGTTCATTGAAGAAGGTGAACTGACACTACTTCAACAAGAAGTTGAAGATAGATTCCAAGAAGTTCTCGATGCACTAATAATTGATACAGAGAACGATCACAATACACAAGAGACAGCCAAGCGTGTTGCCAAGATGTTTATTAATGAAACATTTGGCGGCCGTTACGCACCAATGCCACGGGTTACGGCATTTCCTAATATGGGTTACAAGAGCATGTATACCAGCGGCCCTATTAGTATCCGTAGTACCTGTGCTCACCACTTCCAAAACATCGTGGGCAACTGCTGGGTCGGAATTATCCCAGAAGATGAAGTAATTGGTCTTAGTAAGTTCAATCGCATCATTCACCATATCGCTGAACGCCCACAGATTCAGGAAGAAATGACTACACAGATTGCAGAAGCATTAAAAGAATATGCAAAGACAGAGCATATCGCTGTAGTAGTTAAAGCTGAACATCATTGTATGACACATCGTGGTGTTCGCGAACATGAGAGCGATATGACTACCGCAGTGATGTGTGGTGGATTTCTAAATGATCCAAGTGTAAAGCAGGAGTTTTACAACATCTGTTTGAGCATGAAGGGTCATAGTAACTAATCAGGGAGAAACATATGTTGAAGTTACTAGAAGGTGTAGATCGCAAGTTGGTTAATCAGCTTGTTATCATGCACGTAATCGTAATTGCACTTTCAAATTACTTGGTGCAGTTCAAGTTTAACCTGTTCCCAGGTGCTAACTTGCCATTCTTTGGTGAGTTTCCACTTGCAGTTGCAGCATTTACATTTCCAATTGTAGTTGTTGCCACTGACTTGACCGTCCGTATGGTGGGCAAGGAAGCAGGCAGGGCAGTTGTTGCCCTAGCAGTCATCCCAGCAATCATTGTAAGTATTTTGGTTGTTTGGGGCGGCGGTGCACCAGTTGAGAAGGCACTACGTATTGGTGCAGCAAGTGGTGTTGCATATGGCGTTGGTACAATGCTAGACGTTTATGTATTCCAGCATATTCGTGAGAAGTTCACAGAGATGTGGTGGGCTGCTCCAGCATTTTCAACAGTCTGTGCAAACGTACTAGACACTTATGCGTTCTTCTATACAGCATTTTATCCAGCACCTTGGGTACATGCTGTTGCGTTCAACCAAACAATTACAAAGATCGTTGTAGGGTTGATTGTGTTCCTACCAGCATATGGTTTCCTACTAGGCCATCTGCGTAAGAAACTAGGGCGTACTCTATAACAATAACGCTATGAAACGGAGGGTCCGTGTTGGGCCCTCCGTTTTCATAAAGGACAACTTTAATGCCAAAAATATATGAATCACCAGACGGTGGTATTACTATACGTGCAAGAGAAATAGGCGATCCTATTTCAAGTACTATTACAATCGGGGGCTCGACCTCAACGGTGACAAGTACTGGATTTGGAAATGCAGCTAACATTACCATAACTCCTCCAACTGATCCTCTTGAGGAATATTTGCAACAAAGACTTGATATGATGGACAAGTATCCAGAATTAAAAGAAAAATGGGAAGAGTTTGCAGAGTTAGAACGCCATTACAAAGCCTGGGATTTACTTAATATAAAGGAAAGTAAAGTATGAAATGGTTTGATAAATGGTTTTATAAACAAAGTAAAAAGGCGTGGGAATCGCAATCTTGTAATTCAACCCCTAGCGTCGACGCTAGGAGTATTCCTAACGTCCCTACTCATGGTAGGCCTACTCCCAGTAATATAGGGGTAGAAGGATTAAATATGCAAGTTGCTAGAGCTACAGGTGGATATATAATTCAATTCAATAGATATGATGGTCTTAACGACGTTAATAATAGTAATCTTTATATTATCAATGACGAAGATGATTTTGATACAAAAATTAGTAGTATTATTAAGTTGGAAATGTTTAAACTTCCACATTAACAAAAAATTTAAGAAACGGTAGACAAGTCTAGACTCTGTGTTATTATAAGAGTATGTTCAAGGTGAACATGCTCTTTTTAGTCAAACTAACACGGGGTTAAAATGACTTATAAGACACTAGCAAGCGCATTGCTCGCCACTACAATGCTGACAGCGTGTCAGGGTGGCGGAAGCGCAGTTAACACAGTAAAGCGTGAACTTAGTCCTACAGCGAATATCAATTTTGCTGCTATCTCAGGTGAAATTTCTGCTCTAGAGGCAGCAGTAATGGAAGCACAGGGCGCATCAAGCCTTAGTGCAATCCTTAATCCTACACAAGCAGACAAACATATGGCAGGAGACATTGTCAGCAAGATTGACAATGTTATAGCTAGTTGGGATAGCCATAAGGCAGAAATGAATGCCAAACTCTTGGCAGTAAAACTAGCTGATCCTGACTTTCAGAAAGCTGAAGCTGTAGTAAACATCCTCAAAAATCAGGTGCGTCCACTTGTTGTTAACGTAACTGAAGGCAAGGCTTACGATACTACCAAGTTTGTCTTTATGGAAAAGAAAGAATCACTGGATAAGGTTATTGAAGATACTAAAAAGGATATCTTTAATAATGTTGTACCAACTCTTATTAGCTCAAGCACAAGCGCAGTAAAGGTATCTGAAACTACAGCTACAAGTTCGGCAGAGCGTATTAGTGAAACCGTTGTTACAGACGGTGAGCAGACAGTGCGTGGCGGCACTGGAATTAGTGACCTAACTCGTACTGCTAGCTGGACACGCACTACAACTAAGAAGATGGTATATGATCGTAGCTGGAGTGTTACATTACAGAACGTAACAACCTCTGTATTCAGCGATGGTACAACTAAGACTGAAAATGGTGCAGAACGAGAAGTTCCTTATAAGGTAACTCTTGATGCATCACCGCAGGTAAGTACTGAATCGCTATCTAAAACTATTGCTTACAGTGTTAAAGAAAATAACGATCCTGCAATTACGGTTACACGCGGTTCAGCGTCAGTCGAGAATGTATACGAAGATCGTGTAGAGAAGGTTACACAGAGTGATGGTAGCATTCTACACAATACGATTCGTAAGACAACTACAACGACTACCACGCCAGTTACTACTACTAAAACTTATCCTAAGATCAGCGTCTATACATATGAGGATGGACACTCGTTCACTCATGATGCTACGGATGAAGTTATTAGTAGTGTGGAAAACGAAGTAGTAGTAACTACTAGTGAGTCCACTATTAACTCAACTACTGAACATGTGGTTACCAAGGAAACAACAACAAACGAAATCATTACTGAAGTAGTAGAGAGCGAGCCGGTATTTGATACTGTTTATGAGGATAAAACTACAACTGAAACAGTTGATAGCAAAATCATTACAACAGTTACTCGTTACTATACCACTACAGCCACAGTAACAACTACTACTACCACAAAAACTACTCCAGTCACCAAGCAGATTTGGACTGATGGTACTGAGAAGATTATTCGTGGTGACACTGTTACTGATGTAAAGACTGCTAGTACTGTTGCCAAGGATACCTGGACCAAGGTAATGAGCACCACAACCACAGATGCGCCGGCTGATACTACGCCTATTGCTGACGATCACCCGGATATGGGAACTCGCACAGCAGGTTATAATACTGATCCAACAAGTTATCGTACATCAGAATTTACAGGCACTAAAGGCGTAAACTTTCTGAGTGCTGTTAAAGCAGATGTTGCTTACTCACGTGGTTGGACAGGTAAAGGCAGTCTAATTACCATTGCTGATACTGGCTGGGACAGAGATCATACAGATCTTTCTAGTGCGGTGAAGCATGAGTATAATACACTAACTGGCGGCACTAACACTTTTATGGATGACAACGTTGGTCACGGTAGTCATGTGTTGGGCATCGCGGCTGGGCGTAAGAACGGGTCAGGCATCCACGGTGTTGCATTCGATGCAGACGTAGCTGTAGTTAAGGTGACTGACAGCACTGTTTATAGCTTCCAGCGAGCTAGAGCTGGCGCAGCATGGGCCAGAGATTTGGGTAGTATTGCTTTCAGTGCCAGTGCAAACTGGAATGAAGACAGTGCGTTCAGAAGCAGTATCGTAAATATCGGTTCTGGAATGAATTACAGTAATCACTGGTACTACGGTGAGAATGGATACAATGGTGCTGTAGACGAAGCCAAGTTGTGGGCGACTGCACTAGGTAGCGAACAGATCCTTGTGAACAGTGCTGGTAACTTTGCTAAAGACTATGTATCAGGCAGTGCACAGATGGCCCATGCTACTGATGCAAATGGAAACCTTATTATGGGCGGACGCATGCTGATTGTTGGTAGCTATGATGTTACTAACAATAAAATCTCTAGTTTCAGCAACAAGGCTGGTACTGTTTGTGCCACCTGGGACTTTACAAATAATCTCTGTAAAGATGCTGCAAGGGCTAGCGACTTCTATATCCTTGCTCCAGGCGAACGTATTGAAAGTGCTTACAAGGATGGCACAACTGTAACAATGAGTGGTACAAGTATGGCTGCTCCTGTGGTTACAGGATCACTTGCTATCCTACACCAGATGTGGCCACATATGAAAGGTGAAAACCTCGTTAAACTTGTTCTGCAGACTACTAACAAGGACCTGCCAGGTTACACTGTGGAAACACATGGACAAGGCATGTTGGACTTGGACAAGGCTACACAGCCTGTAGGTGCAACAGGTATTCCAACAAGCGGGCGTACGAGTGGTGCTATTGCTAACCTTGAAACACTAAGTGGTGGCGCTGCTGTCGGAAGTATTAGTAGCGATGCATTTGCGGCACTAAGTAATGTTACGGTGCTTGATAGCTTTGAGCGTGATTTTACAATCAATCTAAACAACACTCAAGCTATTGATACTCGTCCTGGATCGTCAACAGAAGCACTAAGTTTTGGTGCAAACTATGACGGTTATTGGAATCTTGCTAATGCCGGCGAAGGCACTAGTGACTTGTTTGGTATTAGGACATCATTCAAGTTTGACCCAGATGCTAAAGCCAATGGCGACTGGGGCATGCGTACAGAGTATGATGTGCATAGTAGCGAAGAAACTACTATTACTGCCGCACTTGGAATGATTAAGGAGACAGGTAAGTTCCTTAACAACGTTCAGGAAGGCTTTATGGGAGTTGGTGAGTCACACACCACAAACTATGCAGGCTTGCGTCTCAATCACAAGTTTGATGAGAACTGGTTTGGGTTTGGTAACTTCCAGTTGGGCATGACAGACGTTGAGTCATCCAAGGAGTTTAGTCTAGTAACTGGGTACAGCACCCTAGTAAGTAACAGTTGGGGTGTCGGTGCAGGTTACAAGTTTACTAACGGGTGGACTGTTGGCGCTAACTTTAGTCAGCCAATGACAGTTACAAGCGGTAAGATGAACTACAAGGTTCCAGTAGGACGTACACTTGACGGACAGGTATTATTTAATGAAGGAAGTGCTGATGCAAGTACGAAAAATATTGAATATGATACCGGTTTGTTTGTAAAATATAATGTAAACAATGTTGCACTTGCTGGCTATGCAGAGCATCGTAGCAATGTTGCAGGTGTCTCAGGTAACAATGAAGTTAACCTAGGCATGAAAGTGAACTTGAAGTTCTAAGGAGAAAAGGTATTGAACCTAACTACGCTGACATATGAAAATGTAGAAGCACTACAGTTTGATACCAACCACGACCCCGTGAGACCCGAGCTTGACCTTAATTTTAGGTTGGGCCCGGGTCGTCGGGTTTATGTGTTGGAAACGGACGGTAAGTATCAGGCAGCAATTTGCGTTGCCTATACTAATGAAGTACCAACTACTGTAAAGGAACTTGACCTTATGAGTCAGGCTGCTTGTCAGGAAGATCAACACGGTTCTATTTGCGTAGCATATACAGTTTGGAGTCGTGCGCCACGTGCTGGCAGAGACGTTGTTTTTCGTTTGCTAGATGAATGTCGTGCAAATGATAAAGTCAAACGTCTTATTACACTAAGTCCAAAAACGGATATGGCACGGAGGTTTCACTTAAACAATGGAGCAGTTACTTTGCAGAACAATACTGCAACTGATAACTACGAATACAGTTTATGAATATGTTCAAAGATAGGAAACGTGTAATCCTAGATCGCATTGGGCAGAAGCCCTACTTGGTTAGGTATTACTTGTTTCTAAAAGATCGTAAATGGTTTCCATTTAATGTATTTTTACATAAGTTTTTACAAAGCGATCCGGATGAACTACACGATCATCCCTGGCCCTACTTCACGCTAATCTTACGTGGGGGTTATTGGGAGACTACTCCTAAAGGACGCTTCTGGCGTGGTCCAGGACACATGCGTTTTAGCGGTCCTAAGAGTCTACATCGTGTAGAACTAGAACCAGGAGTATGTGCTTGGTCACTATTCATTCCTGGTCCTAAACTACGTGAGTGGGGTTTCATTGTCAACGGCAAATGGATGCACAATGAAAAGTATTTTGAATGGCGTAAGCAAAAGGTGAGAGATGAAAAAATTATATCTGTCTAATCGAGATATTGAAAAGGGTGTACATAACGTTATAAAGCAAATGTATGCTGACAACTGGCGGCCCGATTATATTGTAGGTATTACCAGAGGTGGATTAATTCCTGCTGTTCTAATGAGTCATCTTACAGGTATTAAAATGCACACACTGGATGTTCGTTTGCGTGATGGCGATGAACAAGAATCCAACTGTTGGATGGCAGAAGATGCATTTGGTATTTTCCAAATGGGTGGCATATATGAAGATAAGAAAATTCTTATCCTAGACGATATTAACGATAGTGGTGCTACATTCCAATGGATTAAAGAAGATTGGCCGGCAGGCTGTCATCCAAATGAACACCGATGGGATAAAGTTTGGAATCAGAATGTTCGCTTTGCAACTATTGTAAACAATCTTGCAAGTCCATTTAACATCGATTATACAAGCATTGAAATTAACAAAGCTGAAGAAGATACATGGGTCGTATTCCCCTATGAGGAGTGGTGGTGATGATTGAACTCTTAATAGCACTGCTAGTTAAGCACTGGCTCAGCGACTTCTGTTTACAAACTCCGTGGATGATCCAGGCAAAAAGTAAACCATTTGGTCTAGGTGGACTGATCCATGCAGCTATACACGGTGTCTTTACATTTGTTATTTGTTATTATTTTATTGGTTGGCCTTTTGCTCTATTTGTTGGATTAGCTGATTTCGCCGTACACTACACTATTGATTATTGTAAAGAACTAGTATCGCGTGTTATGAAACTGACACCAGCACATCAGCAGTATTGGATATTGTTTGGTTTTGATCAACTATTACATATGTTAACATATGTTGCTATTTGGAGTTATGCACGTGGCATTATTTGAAACACACAAAGACTGGATCTCAGAGGATGAACATGGCATGTTACAAGCATTGGTGTTGTATGCTCCACGCTGGCGTTTTGGTCAGGTAAGCGACAATACAATCCAACCAAACTATCCCATGTGGTTCCAAAACTTTTGGGATATTAGAACATTTGAGTTCAAACCAGATCAAGAGATAGTGACCAATCTGTTACGTTCACTAAAAGATAGATTTTTAGAGTTATGCCCGGGCAATTATAAACTTGTTAGGTTTATGGCCAGTAGTAATACGTTTGGCATTGATGGTGATATCCATACAGACTGGCCACATCCTGATGTAAGTATTACAGGTGTACTTTATACAGACAAGGTATGGGAACAGAACTGGGGCGGGGAAACGGCCTTTTATAAGGATGGTGTCGTAGAAGCTAGCGAATATGAACCCAGAAAGCTTATTACATTTGATAGTAGTATTGCCCATGTAGGCAAAGGGCCGCAGCGACGTTGTAAGGAAATGAGAACAATTATAGCGTTTCAAGCAGTTAGCGAAGATGCTCTAAATGCTAAAATGAGAAAGAATTAATGATCATAACTGGCGATGGTGGATTAGATAACTGGTATAATGTCACTGTAAATACGTCATTGAACACATTTGAGGTTAATTTTAATCACAAGTCTCCGGCTCGACAACTGAATTTTTTTGAAGCTGCTGATTACACTGCAAGAACAATAGCTGAAAAATACAAAGATATCTTCCTAGGACTTAGTGGAGGCATGGATAGTCAATTTGTTGCTGAAACTTTGTATAAAAATAATATTAACTTTACACCATTAATAGGAATAAACCCTACTAATAATGATCATGAATTTGCTATAGATTGGTGTAATGCGCGGAATATAAAATCTATCATTCTTGACTTAGAATTTTATTCACAAGATATTTTAAAAATTTATACGACCTTTTTAAAAAAAGTTCCGTTTGTTAATATAGGAAATTGCATAGATCTTTTTTTAAGTAGTATTGCAAAAAAACATTCTGGTCATTTAATAGTCGGTGGTCCTACACTTCCTTTAACACCTTATCACCCAAAGCAAGCTAGTAAAGAACCCATTTATTCTGTAGAGATAAGTGAATTTGCTCTTGAGTTGACCAATCAACTAATTGGTGGATTCTTCTTCTTTACTCCCGAAATTCTACTATCACAGGCAATCAATCTAGATATTACAAAGACGGATGATTACTCTCGAGCTGCTTTATATAATTTTCCTGTCAGACATAAGACACTAGAATATAGATTATTTCCAGATTCTATTCATCTTAAACTAGTACATATAACTAAAAATAGAAAAATCAATAACCAAGATTGGTCAAAAACTAATCTCATTAACTTACTTCAGAATTAAATTGACTCTCAATCATAAATATCTTACAATGTAATTACATTAGAGGACTAAGGTGTTCGACCCTCTTTAAATATTCCGCACACTCCATAACCAAGGAGTATAAACATGGCAAAATATATTAGTACAAAAACATACAGGCATTTAGGTCCAGTAGCATACAGACAGTGGAGAGCAGATTCACACTGCAATCTTATCCACGGATACGCATTAAGTTTCCATTTTGAATTTGAAACTGATGACCTAGATGCTCGTAACTGGGTAGTAGACTTTGGTGGATTACGTCCACTAAAGGATAGCTTAGAAGATTGGTTTGATCACACTCTGCTAGTAGCACAGGATGATCCAGACCGCGACACGCTACTAGAACTAGGCAAGAAAGGCCTAGCAAAGATTACAGAAGTTGAAAAGACTGGATGTGAAGGTCTGTCAGACTTTTTGTATGAATACGTAAACACAATATTTTTACCTAGTTGGGAACCTGGCACTAGGGTATGGTGCTGTAAGGTTGAGGTAAGAGAAACTGACTCAAATATGGCTATGCGAGTTGGTCACAGAGAAGATGGAGAATTCGATGTTTAAATGCATTATGAAATGGCTAGGAGTTGGAGACACACCTGCTGTTATTACAGAAGCTGAGCTTAACAAGATGACAAAGAAGCAAGTTGATGACTGGGCAGCAGATCATGGTATCAACCTCGATCGTCGTCTTACAAAGGCTAAGATGATTGATGAACTAAAAAAACACGTAACTGTAGACTAAGAGGCGTCAATGAAAGTAAGATATACTGAAGCGTTTTATTCAGTTCAAGGAGAAGGTCGCTGGACAGGTGTGCCCAGTGTATTCCTTCGTATGTATGGTTGTAACTTTACTTGTCCTAAGTTTGGTATTGCTAGGAACAGTAACGAAACAGCAGAGCCTCAGATCCAAAAGATTGTAGATGAGATTGATAACTATGATACACTTGAGGATCTCCCACTTGTGACTGTAGGGTGCGATAGCTATGCTGCTTGGCACCCTGCATTCAAACGTTTTCAACATGATGTAGACATTGATCAGCTGGTTGATGATCTACTTGCACTTACACCAACAGGTGCATGGTCATTGGATAATGGTCAGGATATCCATTTGGTAATCACAGGCGGTGAGCCTCTATTAGGTTGGCAACGAGCATATATACAGTTGCTAGAACATCCACGCATGAAGGACTTGAAGAATGTCACGTTCGAAACTAATACTACACAATCTCTGTCAGAGGATTTCAAAACGTACCTCACAGATAATCAACAGGTACACATTACATTCTCTTGCTCCCCTAAACTATCGGTTAGTGGACATACTTGGGTTGATGCTATCAAGCCTGATGTTGCTGTTAAGTACGCTAGTGTTCCTAACAGCCACTTGTATCTTAAGTTCGTTGTTTCTGATGATGTTGACGTGGCAGAAGTTGATAGAGCTGTTGCAGAATATAGATCTGCGGGACTTGAAGCGCCGGTTTACCTCATGCCTGTTGGCGGTACGACAGACAGTTACTTCAAAAACGGTCGTCAAGTCGCAGAGCTCGCCCTCGAAAAAGGCTACAGATATAGCCCACGCCTCCACGTCGACGTCTTCGGTAACGCCTGGGGAACCTAACTTAGAAAATAAGTTACGTAAAGCTGGTGCAATATGAGAACAGTTTGGGTAAGACACGGACAAAGCGAATATAATGCTAAAAATTTAGCAACGGGTTGGCACGATCCTGATCTTACCCAACTTGGGGTAGAACAGGCATTTGAAACAGCTAGAATTTTAGCTCAAAGATACACAATGATCGCTAGTATACATACTAGCGATCTTCGTAGAGCAGTACAGACAGCTAGTATAATTTTACAAAGCTCGCCATGGTTTGTTGAGACAGAAATAGATAGTAGATTGCGTGAACGTGACTATGGTGATTGGAGCGGTAAAAACAAGGATGAAAACCGTTTAAGTGTAGGAGATGAAAGATTTTTATCTATACGCCGAGGCTGGGACATTGCTCCCCCTAACGGTGAGAGTTTGAAAGATACTGCTAGTAGAGTAGCAAATTATTTGGACAATATAGAACAAAGTAATCTTCCGATTATTTTTGTTTGTCACGGAAATACTATAAGAGCAGCAAGTGTGATTTTTGGAAAAAATACACCGGAATCTGTTGTAGATTGGGAAATAGAGACTGGAGGTTTCATAGAATGGGAATACTAGACGACGCAAAAAGTGCTATGGGTTTGGGTAAAGCCAAACGTGTTGAGGAACCTAAGCCACGCGCACCTAAAAAATCAGAAAAGGAAATTGCTACAGAAAAGGGTGAGCCCTGGGTTAGTGTCCTTAGTGTAGAAGTTGATCAGGAAAATCCTGGCAATGGTGCTTTTGAATTAGACTGGAACCAACCTTTTATTAAATTGCTTTGGAAAAAAGGTTACCGTGACGAAAATGAAAACGATATGGTAGATCGCTGGTTTCAGGATGTCTGCAGGCACGTGGTTATGGAAAGCTATGAAAAAGATGAAGCTATGGTAACTCGTAACGACTTAGGTGATGGCAGAGTAGAGTATAAATGATACGAGCAGTTCCTGCTGAATATGCAAACCACTATTTAAATGGTAGCTGGGTTTTTAATTCTCTTATCACATTTTTAATACATAATGCCCTGCTATAAAAGAAGTAAATTATAATGCTTGTCTATGTTAATGGAGATAGTCATAGTGCAGGAGCAGAGCTAGTAGAAGATTTCTGCTTTGCCATGGACGACAGAAGATACATTCATCTAGGTCGCACACCACACCCTGAAGCTATACCCTATACCTTTGGATATTTTCTCAGCCAGAGTTTAAATGCTGGTTACTTCTTAGATGCAGAAAGTGCAGGTAGTAACCAGAGAATACTAAGAACTACAACTACATTCTTAGAAGAAAAATATAGTTCTCATACCACCATAATTATTGGCTGGAGTACATGGGAAAGAGAAGAATGGCTACACGAAGATTTATACTATCAGGTTACAGCAAGCGGTACTGATAGTGTTCCAGCAGAACTTGTAGACAAATATAAACAATGGGTAACAGAGCAAACCCAACAAGAGTTGGCTAAAAAACAAAGGTACTGGCACAATAAAATCTATGAATTCCATTTAGATTTACAAAGTAAAAATATCTCACATTTGTTTTTTAATAGTTACAATCACTTTAATATGTCTGATGCAGAAAAGTTTGATTGGCAAAACTGTTATATAAATCCCTATGAAGACGCAGGCACTTATTTTAACTGGTGTAAGGAACACGGCTTTAAAACAGTCAACAATGGTTTACATTATGGAAGAGATGCCCAAATAGCCTGGGGAAAGTATCTGTTGCCCTGGTTGACAAACACCAATCAAAGTAGTATAATACAAGCAGTAAAGGTTAATCCCAACCAACAAGTAAAATTTGGACCTACGAGGACTGGATGACGACTTATCTACTAGTTGATACCGCTAACACATTCTTTCGTGCAAGACACGTTGCCCATCGTGGCATGGATTCATGGACTAAACTGGGCTTTGCAATTCATGTAACACTTAATGCTGTAAACAAAGCACACAGAATCGCCGGGGCTGATCATGTAATATTTGCGCTGGAAGGCAGAAGCTGGCGTAAGGACTATTACACACCTTATAAGCGCAACAGGTCAGATGCAAGAGCAGCACTAACAGAAGCAGAGCAGGAAGAAGATAAACTGTTCTGGGAGGCATATGATGAACTTACGACATTCCTAAAAGATAGTTCAAATTGCAGCGTCCTTAGATGCGAAATTGCGGAGGCTGACGATATTATCGCACGGTTTATTAATATGCACCCTAACGACAACCACGTTATTGTTAGCAGTGATACTGATTTTGTTCAGCTAGTTAGTGATAACGTTCGTCAATACAACGGTATTCAAAATCATATGATTACCCTAGAGGGTATCTTTGACGATTATGGCAAGCCTGTTAAGGATAAAAAAACTGGGGAAGCAAAGATTGCTCCAGATCCAGAGTGGCTGCTATTTGAAAAATGCATGCGTGGTGATCCTACTGACAATGTATTCAGTGCTTATCCAGGTGTCCGAACCAAAGGCAGTAAAAATAAGGTAGGACTATTAGAAGCATATGAGGATCGTGCCAATCGCGGTTATAACTGGAATAACATGATGCTACAGCGTTGGGTAGATCATAACGGTGAAGAGCATCGTGTTCTCGACGACTACGAGCGCAATCGCACACTGGTGGATCTCACAGCACAGCCTGCAGAGATCAAAGAGTATGTTGACGAAACAATCCGTTCGCAGGTTACGGACAAGCACATGGGTATGGTTGGTGCTAAGTTCCTAAAGTTCTGCGGTAAGTATGAACTCAATAGGCTAGCTGAAGACGCTACAAAGTTTGCAGAATGGTTGAACAAAGGCTATGAATATGAAGTTACAAGCTAAAGCTATTGTAGATAATACCTTCTGGATTATCGAACGCAATGGCGAAAAGGTAGGTACCCTTCGCCACAGTAATGACTATGTGCTAACAGTAAATAGTAAAAACTTCCGTTATCCGGATTTGAAATCGCTGAGTACTAAGTTGGATATAGACTTTCAAAATAATTTAGTGAGGATTGAACCTGCCGGCAAAAAGCAGTTTGATGTACATGGGTATCCATGCAAGACATTACCATTTAATGGTATTTTTGACCTAAAGCGTAAACTACCATTGTATACCAAGACTGAAAAAAGCCAATGCTTCTACTGCGCTGGATATTATGCAATCAATTTTGAGAACGGCTGGGTTCCTGCATATTGCCCTAAACTTATTACTTTGGGTAGAAACGAACATAAGGGACCATACAAAACAAAGTTAGAGATGCAGGAAGTTATTAGAAACCTATCAAATGGCTAAAATCCCACACTTCGGCAATCTTGAAAAACTAGCAAGCAAATGTGCTTTAATTAAATCAGAAAATCTGATAATTAATAAAACTGAAGCACAACACATTGCAATGGAATACCAGAAGCTTATTGGATACATAACTCAGATACAGGATGAGTTATTAGCTGAGCGAGAACGTCAGGCTACTGAGATAGAGATCTTAGGTCCAAATTTTTAATAAACTACTCATATTTCCAGATAAATAATATTGTATTATAATTGGAAAATCCATGAGTAGACCCAAGCCCACAGTTTTATTAGAAAAGGTTGATAAGCAGACTTACAAGTCTGATCAGGTCCTTGCTAGCGAAGGAATCTGGAGTGTATTCTATAAAAACCAACCTATTAATCTAAAGAGTAGTAATATGCTTATTAGCTATCCTGGTCCTAAATATAAGAAGGTCTCATTCAGCAATCCAGGCCATGCTATAAATCTTGCCAAAAAGCTTAATAAGAATTTCAACTGCTCTGACTTCACGGTAGTATTACTGAGCAGTGGTGAGATCATCTACCCAGATGCCCAATAAACAAGAATACACACAAGCATTTCTAAAAAACATTGAAACTACTACTGTGCCCGCCGGTGACGAGCTTGCATTCTTTTGGCTTAATATTAGAGATACTGGAGGGTTAAGGCTAACTGAAAATGGGTATTTTTGTCTAGTAGAAGATATTAAGTTAGAAAGCTGGGAAATAGACATCCGTGAACAAAAGATAACCCAAAGGTTCCTTTTAGACTTGGATCGTTTTATGAACTGCCCCTACTATGTGCAGCGCGGCCGGTGGCCCAAAGTTATCCTGTTTAGTGAACAAACCTATTTCTGGCTGGTACTACATAACCAGGATTTTGAAAGGTTCTTAAATGCCAACAAAATATCGTCTTAGACACAATAAGCACCTAGAAAACTGTCAGTGGTTACATCTAATAAGTGTAGATTTCCCTGAAACTCGTCATAGGCCTTATGATTATGATTACTGGGGATATCGTAACGTAGAAATAATTGACAGTGTAGAAGAACAAAAGGAAACCATCCTGGGCCTACTACACGAAAGTTATGGGCCGCAGGATGGTTTATGGAATATAAGATGGAGTGACGCAGGTGCAGACATCAGATTTAAAACTGAATCTGATGCTGCTAGTTTCCTGATGCTGTATACCCTTCAGCCTATTAGTTAACCTTTTTGTCGTAATAAGCCCAGTTACCAAATGCTGGCTTGATGTTATCCGGACCATGGATAATAAACACAGTATCGCAGTAGAATTCGTCACCCCAGGTACCACAGGGATAACCATCAGTAAACATCACAAACCGGTTAGGCTGGATGTCGTTGTCCTTCATAAATTTCCAGTTACATTCAAACATCGTACCGCCACCGCCCTGGGGCTCATATGTCATGATGTCGTCGATGTTGGTAGCGTCAAACTCAGCGTAGTTATAGACTTCGGTATCGAAGCACCAGAGCTTGATCTTGAAGTCTGTGTACATATCCATGATGGCCTTAATCTCGCTAAAGAAATCACGGGCCTGTTCGTTGCTGATGCTGCCGCTCATATCCACAGCAACCGCAATATCAATGGTAGTCTCAGGAACCATGCCGGGCAGCAGGAAGTCACTGCCCCAGCTCTTACGGCTACGGCGCATAAAACTGTAGTCGCTTTTGATTGAGCTTTCAATGCTCATCGCAAGCATGCTGCGCCAGTCCATCTTGGGCTCAGTAAGATCCTTAACAATGCGAGCAACACCTGCAGGAAGGTTACCAGCGCCACCAGCCTGCTTGGCACTGTTGATTAATGCTTCCTTAATCTCATCACGGATCTTCTTGCGCTCTTCGTCAGAATAAGTGGGCTTACCCGAGCTCTTGAGGTTACCGTTCTCGTCCTCACTAATGCCGCCAGAACCGCCCTCGCCATCATCGCCTTCAAGATGCTCGTCCAGCAGCATATCAATATACTGCTCTAGATCAATCTTTTCAGCGTTGTCATAGAGATCGTCGTAAATCTCCTCCATGCTCATATTGTAGTACTTACGGTCATGTAGAGCAGGCACTGTAGTAATAAGCTCACCAATGCGGCTCTGCACCAGATCTCCGTTTACAGCAAAGTCAGCAGCAATGTTCGCAATCTGAGCGTCATGTTTGTTGAGCTTGCTACGGCCCAGATGCTCGTAGACATTGTGAAGTACCTCATGCCCAAACAGGAACTCTACTTCCTTGCTCTTGAGCATGTTGATGAACTTGCTATTATAATAGAAGTGGCGACCGTCAGTAGCTGCTGTGGGCAACCACTGATCTGCATTCACAAGCGGCAACCGAGTTGCCATATTACCAAACCATGCTGCCTTGAGAAGCAGGCTAACGCGAGCAGTAGTGAGCTTCTCGCGAGCATCTAGATCTTCCTGACGAACTGTCTCGAACCCCACAGGGAGGTTTACGTGCTTCTTGTTTGCTGTAGTCGTGGTCATATGTATCTCCTATATGTATATATTAACATAAGGACAGCGGCTGTCAACCGCTTACCCCCCAATTTGCAGAGGGGTAAGCATGTTAGCAGGAACCTTCCAAACAGTGTTGGTATTGCCTTCGAACACATTCACCCACTTGCGACCAACCTTGCGGACCTTGCCCGTTACAGTTGAGCCAGTGCGGGTGGACTCAAAGCTGACAATATCACCAACCATCAGCTTGCGAATGTTCTGCTTAGTGAGCTGCTGACGACGCATCTTAATAGCATGGACGACATCGTCCAGCTGGCGGTCTGTCATCTGCTGAATATCTGCTACGACACTGTCTACTACGTGGATCATCTCTTGCTCCTCAATTTCAACTTATAATGTATAATAGCACGGATGCTATTATCGTCAACCAAAAAAACCCGCAGAAAACTACGATTCTATTATTTTTTTAAACCGCAGAAAACTGCGATTTTTTTAGGTTAGAAACGGTTGACTATCTGGTTACCCGTGCTATTATGAAGCATAAGTTGGAAATGAGGAGCAAGCATATGTTTATAAGCGAATGGAAGAAATCGGATTGGCGTACCACAGAAACGTGGGAGTCGATCAACTGTTCGAGCGGTGATGTAACAATCACCAAGATTGGCGATGGATTCATGGGTCGCGACCCTAACGGCATGCTGGTTTCACAGTTTCCTGATACCTGGGAAAACACTGTTCGGATGATGGAATCTTGCTTTGATTGGCGTATAGATTTAGGTGAAAAAATAGCCTAAAACGGTTGACGAAACCCTTATACGTGCTAATATGTATATATAGGAAATGAGGAGCAAGCACATGGACAAGATGTACAAAGTTATCGAAGATTTGGACAACAAGCGCAACGAGCAGGGTTTTGAGACTCGTTGGAGCATGTTTGGCGAAGAGATTGTTGATCTCAACGACCGTGTTGTTAACGAAGAGCGTGATATGTATCGTGTAACTTATCGTGCTTTTGACGAGAACCTGCAGGAATATGAGTTTAGCTCGTTCACTGCTACGAACACTGTAGAGGGTTTTTGGGCAGCGGCTGAGTCCGTTTTCCAGCAGGCCAGACGTGAAGTTGGTGATTGGCATGTGTTTGTCGAAGGCTTTAATCTCGTTGAGGATGGTAGCTTCCGGCTTACCACTGGCTCGTAAAGGTTGACACATAGCACAGATGTGCTATGTTTAGATATTAGTTAAACAAGGAGAAAGAAATGGCAGACATTGATGCCCGTACTGTTACTCTTGCAGAAGCCGAGAATCGTATCGTTCGTGCTTTCCGCAATAAGCTTCCGGTTTTCCTCTGGGGGCCTCCGGGTGTAGGCAAGAGCGAGCTTATGGCTGGCATTGCTGACAAGGGCACCTTGGGTAATACTGCCCTGGTAGATATCCGTGTTGCTCTTATGGAGCCTACGGACCTGCGTGGCATGCCGTTCCTTAGCAAGAGTCAGGATAACATGCTCTGGGCTCCCCCTGTGGATCTGCCCAGCGAGGAGATGGCTGCTGAGTATGATACTGTCATCCTGTTCCTGGATGAAATGAACTCAGCCGCGCCGGCTGTGCAGGCCGCTGCCTACCAGCTGATTCTCAACCGTCGCATCGGCACCTACAAGCTTCCCGATAACGTGGTTATCGTTGCTGCTGGTAACCGTGAGAGCGACAAGGGTGTTACCTACCGTATGCCCACTCCGCTGGCCAACCGTTTCGTCCACCTTGAGGTCCGTCCGGACTATGAGAGCTGGCTGAACTGGGCTGTTAACAACCAGATCAATGAAGATGTGGTGGGTTATATCAGCTTCGCCAAGCAGGATCTCATGGACTTTGATCCTCGCTCTAGCGGCCGCTCGTTTGCTACGCCGCGTAGCTGGACCTATGTTAGCCGCTTCCTGGAGGACGACGCAATCTCTGACAGCGAGCTCACTGACCTAGTCAGCGGTTGCGTGGGTGAGGGTGTTGCGATTAAGTTTATGGCGCACCGTAAGGTTGCCAAGGACATGCCGCATCCTGCGGATATCCTTGCTGGCAAGGTTAAGGAGCTCAAGATTAAGGAGATCAGCGCCCAGTATGCCCTGACTATTGGCATGTGTTACGAGCTCAAGAATGCCTACGACGACTTTGGTAAGAAGGACGCCAAGCGGTGGCACGAGATGGCTGACAACTTCTTCCGGTTCATGATGGACTTCTTCCCCACGGAGATGACTGTTATGGGTGCTCGTACGGCTATCACCAACTACAACCTGCCCTTCCAGCCGGACAAGCTGGCGAACTTTAAGGAGTTTTTTGACCGGTTTGGCAAGTATGTTGTTAAGGCTATGGAGAACTAAGATGACTGACCTTACACTCGCGGAAGACTTTGCGCCCTGGTGGGAGTTGTACAAGTACAAAGATCGTGAAATTCCAGCCAGGGAGTTTGGTGACCAAAAGGTTGTTTATAAGCATGGTAGCAACCGCGGATGGCCTGGCGATGAAGAGGATGTACAGTATTGGGTGGAACTTGAGAACGGATTTGCTGTAGGTATGCGTCATGGACGTGGACCCAGCGGCGCTCGTAGAGCACAGTATGCTGAATTTCCTGTGGTTAGAATGAAAGCTTAACCAAGTCTAATTTTTAAGAAGTTTGGTTAGTTCCTCTATAACTTTGGAACACTGAGCGCTTTTGTGGAATAACATCTGTATCTGCTCCTTAGCAGGTACAGATTCCACAATTTTTTGTAATAACGTAGTTTGCTCTAAGGTGTACAGCGCCATAATTTGATCGTTAGTAATGCTATTAGATTGAATAAGTATGTTGCCTATCTCTACGGATATCTTTTCGCCGGCATCCCAGTCAGCTTTAAGATTTTCCTTTATAGCATTGGCACTAGCGGCAGGTTCAGTTTTTTCTAGGTCCTCCTTAAACGCCTGGTAAATATCAACATAAACTGCTGCTATTTTATATGAGGCCTGGCAGGATATTATAGAACTTAGTCCGTTACGTAACGTGTCTATTTTAGATTGAGCATACGCCATATTACTAAAGAGAAAAAAAGACAATAAAGTTAAGATTAATTTTGACTTCATGATAAACAACCTTTATCATATACTTATACATATATCTAGGAGATAACAATGACAGATGAAACACAAGTAGAAACAAGCGAGACAGAAGCAGAAGCAGAACAGGCCGAAGCGCCTGCTGCACCCAACTTAGAAATTAATGACCTAGTTTTGGTCGCTAATGTAATCCAGGCAGTAGCACAGAGGGGCGCCATTCGTGCCAACGAGATGGCTACTGTAGGCAATCTATACAACAAACTAATGGCATTTCTAACAGCTAACGGTGCGATTGCTGCGCCACAGGCTGATGAGGCTGAAGAACAAACAGGAGATACTGATGCTTAAACATGTTGGGAGACAAGGTGGGGAGAACGTCGTAGTAGTTTTCCGTGAAGTTCCCGGTGAGGAACATATGTGCCTGGTAGTTTACCCAGGTCAACTACCCACATCATTTCATGATGACCTTATGCGGTGTATTGAGAGTAACGCAGGACAATCATCAAGTCATCTAGGCGAAGCAATGAGTCGTGTAGTAGGTACTGATGGTCGTAATCTGCTACAAGCAGTACATGCAGAACGATGGATGAAGAAGATTCGTTGTCAGGATGTTATCATGACTCCAGTACCAAATAAACCAGGCGCTCGGTTAGATGAAATTAACAAGATCATTGCTGAAATGGAATCAGGTGCAGATGCTGCCAAGCGTATGGCAGAGATTGATGCACAAGCTGGTCTAGCAGATCCGGCTAAGACTATTGACAATACAGCATATGCTGCAAGTGCTCAGGGTGTACTAACTGATGCAGATATTGCTGCAGACCTGCTGAAGCAGGCAACACAAATGGAATCACAGATTGCAGGACTACAGGCAGAAGTTGCACGTCTTACTGAAGAAGCAACTGCACTTGATCCGAGTGTTGCTCCAGCACCTGCTCCTAAGAAGCGTGGCCGTAAGAAGGCTGCTGCCTAATGAAGGTAAGCCTGGTTAGTTTTAGTCAAGCCAGTCCAGAGTTTTTAACTGAACACGGTCTTACTGACGCAGATGTGCAGGACCTTATTGCGTTCTGTGCTAGAGTCAGCAACCCTAGTGGACAGTTAAACATGGAAACTAGCGCCAAGCTCATCAAATATCTCATCAAACACAAGCACTGGTCTCCCCTAGAAATGGTTAGTGCTTGTATGGAGATTGAAACTACTCGTGACATAGCAAGGCAGATCCTACGTCACAGGAGTTTTAGTTTCCAGGAATTTAGTCAACGCTATGCTGATCCCACAAAGGATTTAGAGTTCGTTACCCGTGAAGCACGTTTGCAGGATACTACAAACAGGCAGAACAGCATTGATACAGAAGATGCTAGTCTACAAGCAACATGGGAAAATAAACAGCTCAATGTTATCGAAGCTGCTCAAAAGGCATATGCGTGGGCTATTGAGAATGGTATTGCTAAAGAACAAGCCAGAGCTGTATTGCCTGAGGGCAATACAGTAAGCCGCATGTATATGAACGGTACGCTACGTAGTTGGGTACACTACATTGAACTACGTGGTGCTAATGGTACTCAAAAAGAACACATGGATATTGCCCATGCGTGTGCACGAGTAATTGCAGATGTGTTCCCACTTGCGGACGAAATGTTTGAATGGACGTAACTCACAACTGGGTACCTAAACATTCATACCCACAAGGTTGCGGTTACTGGAAAGTATACGAACATCAAATACCCCTCGAGCGTGATGGTGTAATTGGCGAGAGCATATGGTGGGCGGCAAATAAATGTAAAAGTCGCTGGGGTTGGTATTTTACAGAACATGACAGTCATGCTGTTACAGGCAATGCTGTTATGACATTTGAAGATCCTAAAGAAATGGTTTTTTGGGCAATACGTTGGCTAGCAGAACATAGGAAAAAATAATGGCAAAAGTTATTAAGAAAATTATTACTACTCCACCTGATATAGATAGTATTACTCAAAAGCTTGGTATTGGTAGATTAGAACTGGTCAGCATTGCAGCTAATATAGCCAGAACTAAAAGGGTAAAAGCTACCGAGGCATTGTGGATGCTGGATCGGGGCGAAGTGGCCTTGGAGCAAGTTCGAGAAAATATTGTTCTACAGTTACAAAAACACGTTCCAGAACTGGAACAAAAGCAAGAAGATGATACGCCTACACAATCTGAATAGACTATACGAGGAACTATCTCCAAGTTTAGAACGCATGAACGACCTGGTTTTAAAATCAGGTCGTGTCATGTTGGGCGAATTTACTGAAAAATTTGAAAACAGAATAGCAACTGTTGCTGGTGTTGAACATGCCGCAGTAGTAGGCAGTGGCAGTGATGCCTTGTATTATGCTCTAATAGCAGAAAAGGTAGATGGACCAGTAGCAATGCCTGCGCAAACATTTATTGCTACTAGCAATAGCATCGCAAGAGCAGGATGTCAGCCTGTGTGTATTGACATTAAACCTAATGGATTGCTTGATTGGAATTTAGTTCCGCAAGAGATTGAAACAGCGGTATGGGTAGGATTGTTTGGAAACACTGAACATATTCCTGATGACTGTTTTGTAATAGAAGATGGTGCTCAACATTTTGGAGCGCCCTTACAAGCAGACACTGCTGCTTACAGTTTTGATCCCACAAAAGCATTACCCAACTTTGGCAATGGTGGTGCTGTAGTAAGCTGGGATAAAAAGGTTATTGATAGAGTAAAAGAATTACGTAGACATCATACAGTAGACGGGCATGTTGGTGGCAATAGTATTATGAGCGAGCGTGATTGTGCTGAGATGCTAGTTAAATTAGATCATTTCCCGTTCTGGCAAGAGCGTAGACAGGAGATTGCTAGAGATTATCATCAGCAGTTAGGCAGATACGTAAAGTGTGTAACTGATGCAGATGGACAAGTTAGTAAGTTTGTTATTGAAACATCACGTAGAGCTGACTTACAAGCACATCTAACACATCGTAAAATAGAAACAAAACGTGCCTATAGTGAGCCTATTGCTACACTAGACAGAGCAGTGGCAAACTGTCATAAGTTTTTACAGTTGCCTTGCGATCCATATATGACTGATGAAGAACTGTTAGCTGTTGTAGTGGCTATCAAAGAATTCTTTGAGGAAAGCCCACTCGAAGGTTTGCTGTAGATCATTTCCATCTTGAACATACTTGACTGCATCTTCAGCACCTCGCACACTCCACTCACCGTTCTCACCATTACCAACTGTACTCCATTGCTCTAGTCTATAACGACTCTCAATGTCCGACTGTTGAGTAAGTTTAACACACTCACGAAACGCTGTACGCCAAGTTTCATATGGTGTGGTGTTAAAGTCAGCAGTGCTTCCTACGACAGGTACTACACCATGTCTAGCACTTAGCGTAAAATCCAATCCCCATTCTGTAGCATCTAACACCATCTGTTTGTGGTATGCAATAATACCCATGTGCCCATATTCTAGTCCGTTAACAGGATTACGACTATGAAATATCCAGTGTTTGGGCCCTTGTAGCCAGTCCGGTTGCCACTTAAAATTAAAGTCGGGCTCGACGATACACTTAGCAAACACGTTAAAGAACCAGGGTGTTTCGCTTATCTCAGCACAGGCTTTGTATGCTTGTGCTCTGCCTGTGACGCCGTCTATGCGCTTGGCTCTAGGGCACTGTGCCTTTAACAGAAACCAGTTTTTATCGGCGTTTTTTTCACCATTACTAAGATATACAACATCTAGTGGCTTTTCTTCTATATTATAGTCCGTATGACGCAATATGTATGGGTAGTCATAGAATTGGTCCTTAAAATGCTGTTTACAGTCCCTAGGCACTAGTAGTACACTGCCGCTCTGTGTAAAGGCGTGTAGATCACGTTTTTTCCATAGACTGGGATCATAGTTAATGTCTGCGGGAGTTTGCTTGTGCCATGCATATAGGCTTGTTTGTTCATTCAAACTATCAACTGTAGGCCACTCATAACGCTGTATATAGGGCTCTGTATGCCAGTTGATATGCTTGTACCACTCTAGTAGTTTAAGGCCCTCTTGTTGACGCTTAAAAGCAGCTACAGGCACTAGGAAAGTATCCCCAAACTGCTGGTTACCGCTAGCCCAACAGTGTATCTGATCTGCTTCCCAGGGTGCAGGTTGCCATGTAAAATCAAATGTTGCATAATTGCAACAGTCTGCTACAATCCACACATACTCTGTACGAGCACGGTTAACACACCTACGTATTGTATCTAGGTGTGTACCGTTCCAACGAGTGTATTGTGTGTGGGCTGGTAGGTCAACAGTATTACCTGTAATCTGCATGCAAAAGATATCAAACATTCTATAAAAACTTATTCATAATGAAATCAGCTATAGCCCTATGTCCTATTCTGTTAGGATGCATTTCACATGGCCTTATAAAATTTTGAACATCACTATTATTATCTTGTAGCCAACATGAAAAATCTCCACAATGTGGATATTCTGCAAAGTAATTTTGTGTGTCAAAAACTTCTTTGACTAAACAAGAACGTTTACTAATTAACCATGCGTTATCTGGAATCAGATCGTACAAGAAACTTTCTGCTAACTGCCCTGCAAATAAATTTACAAAGTAGCACTGTATACCCAAATCCTGGCACCATTTATATAAAATATAAAGAGTTTGGCTTGCAACTATGTCATCATTGTAGTCGTTGCCAGTCATTTGTAGTATGCGAAGTTCACTAATTTCTTGGGCAGTGCCTTCTGAATAATCTATGTAGTTATTGTAATCTTTGTAAAACATCTGTCTACTTGGATCTGTCAAACAAAAAATTGCTATACTAAAATCTTTTCGTACCTCATTAAAACGTCTAAGTAATCCAGGAATACTTGTTCCGTTAACACCATAGTTGTTTGATCCTAACAAACAAGGAAAAGACCACTTACTATCTAACTCAGCTCCATATACCCAACTATCTCCAAAAAAAACTACACGATTAAAATCCAAGATACTGCTCCCTATTATTAATTAAAAAATTAGTTTCCTGTTCAATCCAATTGAGTGTGTTTAGACTGCGTTGGACATTCTTTCGATACACATTTCTATTATGATTAAATCTAGATTCGAGTTGAACGATATCATATTCTGTTAACGGTATTTTACTTAACCTCAATACTTCTTGCTGGAATCTCCACATACGGACATCATGATTAGACTCATTGTCAAAACTTGTATCAACAATGTTATCAAAAACATCAAATCCTAAATTTTTAAGATACTGGTAAGTGCCCCTGGGTCCATAGATAAGAGGTATGTAGCCCCATAAAAAAGGTTTAATACTTTTTTCTGTTAATCCTATATAATTTTCTGTACAGTAGGTTTCTGCACATACGTCAAACAAAAAGTTATGCACAGGATAGAAGTTTCCTACATTGGGACCTATATCCCTATGTACTTTGTCCTCCAAAAAGTTTTTATACGGTTGTTCTATTTCATCTTCTATATAGCCGCGCTGGCTATTATTATTATAACTTGCATATGATAAATCTAATAACTGGTTGTCTTTAAAAAAATAAAATAGTTCTTTTCTTGGCTTAGTAGGTCGGTTGTTAAGGAAACAAAAAGTTTTCTCAAGGGAGACTTTCCTAAGTTTAGGCAACTCATCAAAAGTATGATCAAAATTTACAGCATTCTGAAATTTTAAAAATAATAATTCGGGTCTATAAACATAGTTAAAGTTTGAAAAATGATTGATAAACAGAGAGGGATAATAACAAAAACTGTACAGTCTGTAATATTTTGTGTAAAGGTTGTTTATTTTTTTGTCAGTAACCTGTTTTACCCATTCAACAATATCTTTATCAAAATTGTCGTCCCAATGGATTAATGTTACTATACTCGACCGTTCGTTTTTCCAGTAAATATCATGGTAAATTTCAAAATTTGATAATTTAGGAATCACTTAATTGCTCCACTGGTATGTTACATTCCTGCAGAAACTTTAGTCCAGCATCCAGTCTATATGGATGCACATAATACACTTCACTAATGCCGCTTTGATATAAAAGTTTAGCACATTCCATACAAGGTTGATGTGTTATAAAAGCACTGGCACCTTCGCCGCTCTCACTACAGCGAGCAAGTTTCGCGATAGCATTAGACTCTGCATGAAGCACTTCTGGTTTAGTAACTAACTCCTTTGTTACCTCAATCTTAGATACTTTAGAAAAGACCTCATCTTCACATTCATTAGTCCAGCCGCTGGGCATCCCATTGTAGCCAATGCTAATAACACGATTGTCTTTAACAATCACACAACCAACCTTTAATCTGACAGCAGTACTACATTCAGCATATGCAAACGCTGCTTTCATGTGTGCTACTTTGTGCTTTTCTTTCACAGTCCTAAATCCATTCTCCATGGATACATCGTATAGCCAAGAGGACGTAAGACGAACTCTTCAAATAGTATAATGACAACAATACCAAATACCCATTGCACCCAACGTGGCCATGTTGCTTGCCAGCGTGTAAATGGACGTAATATCCATGCCAATATATTGGTTACCTTGCCCCAGAACCAATCACCTACACTAAAGGGAGGAACTTTCCACAGTACTACAGGAACTATTAACCACCATACCCACTGTGGATAATCATCATTAGGATCATCTATTACAATCATTAGAACTAGTAGTGCTAGTAGGTATGCACCGATCCATTTTTTCATATGTGCTAGGAACATACTCTTACTCCATATTTCTTTTCAAAACGATTTGCGTCTGTGCGATCATTTACCATTGGCTCTCCACGAATATTAAGACTAGTGTTTAGTAGCATAGGACAGTCCGTTAACACATACCATTTCTCTAATAAATCTCTAGCACCCGTCTTATCATCCTTGCCCACGGTTTGCACACGGCTCGTACCGTCATGATGTACAATGGCAGGAAAACGTTCAGGGTGCTTGCACTTATAGGTATGTTGCATATATGGACTTTTATCCCCGTCCATTTTAAAATAATCTTGTGCATGTTCCTCGAGTATCATAGGCGCAAAAGGTCTAAACTTTTGTCTACGTTTGATTTCGTTTACGCGGTCCTTGATATCTGCACCACGTGGATCAGCAAGTAGACTACGATTACCTAGGGCACGTGGACCAAACTCTGCACGACCACTTGCAACTCCTACAATACCTTCACGCTGTAGCTCACCAATAATCTCTTCACTTGGATATTCTCCAGGAATGTTTGTGCCTAAATACGGCCCTTGCCAGTTTAACTGTTTACCATATGCTAGCGCGGCTGCGCCTAGACTTGAACCACAGTCTCCTGGATTAGGCATAATCCACATATCATTCCATATATCTCTGATGTGACTGTTTGCCACACAATTAAGAGCAACTCCACCCATGAACACACAATTTTGTAAGTGTAAACCCCAACGTGTGCCTGCAAGTTGTCGCATAAAAGTTCCTAAAAAACGTTCTGTGGTTAACTGAGTTGCACGAGCAAGAGTCTCTTTGCCGTATTCAGCACCAAACTCGTATTCTATGCCTGTATGAAAGTTTCGTTTAAATTTTTGTTTGTGATCCTGATCAATAGCCATTTCCCATACGTCACGATATGCATCTTTTTTACCGTATGCAGCCATACCCATTAGAATGTATTCTTCTTCCATAGGCTTCAAGCCTACACGATGTGTCATAGCACTATAAAATAAACCTAGACTATGAGGATAAAGCTGACGATATAATCTTTGATATTGTGCATGACCATCGTCGTCATACCAAGCTCGCCATGCTGTAATAGTATCCCATTCTCCTATGGCATCGATGACGACAACCATTGCTTCTTCAAATGGGCTAGTTTGAAATCCTGCTGCTGCATGACTCAAGTGATGGCTGTATGTACGAATTCTTCTAGTAGGTCGACTGTCCATGCTAACAGATGTTGGCATAACATCATTGAGGTAAGGACTTAGATGTGCCCTAGGACTTTTATCGTTCAAAGCCTTTCGCCATTCACCGCTATAAATTTGACGTGTCTTTTTTAGCCAAGGACGTTCATACCATGCAATTACATCAGGCATCCCGTATCCTAGTGCCTCTTGCATAATGCCATCATTAAGTTCAGCATCATTTTTAATTTTGCTATAGCGTTCGCTATGACCAGCAAATAATATATTGCCGTTACCGTCTACAACACTCACACCAGCATCATGAAAGCCGGCGCTCACACCCATGTATGTTTTAATTTTCATTTGTAAATAAAAGGATCTCTTTTACGTAGTTCTTTTAGTCGCTTGCGATACTGTATCTCAAGTTTAATTCTATTAATAAGGTTGCGAATCCATTTCATTATAATAATCCTAGTGCTTGCATCTGCACATTTTCATAGTCTTCATCGTCTACAGTATAATTAAAGTAGTAGGGAACACCATCTACTTCAATAATATGTATGTTTAAGAGAGGGCTCATCATATCCCAAATCTGTTCAGGATCGGTTGTTCCAAAACTACTTAGTACATCTACTTGCCCTAGTGGCAAATAACCTAAACTAAGCATGGGATCATTTATGTCTTTACTGTTTTCTGTAAGCCAAGAGTAATACTTGTCCATAGTACTATCATGCCAGGGTTGATCACCACCACGTACTACATCACGACCCCATTCAATATCAAACTCTCCGCTATAATATTTTAAATCTGTAATTGCTTCGCATACAGCATTGGTAAGTTTAGGCGCACCTTCATCACGGAAAACTTCGAAGTATGTTTTACCGATCTGACACCAGTGCATATAAACACCACCAAATACACGATCATATCCGTTAGTTATAAATCCATCGCGATATTCGTCTTGTAAATGTAAGCGTGGAGCATTTAAAAATGTAGTGATCTGGCTAGGACGAGTCCAGTAGGGATTACGCTCATGCTTTACACGACTAAGAATATACGATTCCATTTCGTGGCACAGATTATTCAATTGTCTGATACTATACTTTACATATGGGTTAGCTTCATGATAGTACTGGCTCATGTTGCCAACCGTGCCTTGTAATATTTCAAAATGATTGTGTAGCATATTAAACGTGTCGTGTTTAATATACTCAGGATCTTTATCAAACTTATATTTGTCTGGATGGTACCAAACAGTATCCAGAGTATACTCTTCATCAATATTATATTTTAGAGGGCTCCTATTAATACGAGTAATATGCCGATTAAGGTCAGATAGCATTGCTTCCAGACCACGTGTCTGTTTTGGAAACCCCATAAAGCAAAAGTTCTTTTCCAAGTGTAGCCCACGCTCGAGAATATCTACTAGAGCAGACTTCCATGCACGAGCCAAGGGAATATCGTGGGGAGTTATTGTGTAGTCTAACTCACCGCCACCTTTGTAAGGGCTTTTAAGAACTACTCGTATCAATGCTTGCCCACCATTGCTTTAGTTTACCATACACCCAAGGATCATTACCAATTCTTAAGGTATCTATAAACTTTAAACCACTCCTACGACTGTCGTATAGGTCCATTCGTTTTTTGGCTTTTCGTCTAGCCTCTTGATATGTGTCGGGATACTCTTCAGCAAACGTAGGCCGATTGAGTAAGTTTACCAACACATCATGCATTGCCCCATTGGTTAGAGGAAGTACACGATTTATTATAGCATGAAGCTCTTGCTTGGGCAAGAATAAAGGAGACATTGCAATATCTGGCGTAAACGCAAAACACACCTTTACTAATAGATCCACATTTAACTCATTGGCTAGCTCTTGTATTTTTAGAATTTGGCCTAGTCCAGGCGTAGTTAGTGTAAAGTCCAGTCGCATTTGTCTACGATGCTTGCTATGTTCTAAACCTTGCTTGAAGTTTTCTATAAACTTGTTATAGTTTAATCCAGTACGTATGTACTCTCCAACCTCACCAACACCGTCAAGGCTAGCACAGATTTGCCAGTCTCTTACCTTCGCAAGTATGTCAGTATAAAGGTTGCAACCACCTAACTCAATACGGCTAAGGTTGGTATTGTACCTAGCGTATATACGTGGACCATCTCCAAGTTCTATAATGCGTTGCATATACCGCCAGTGCTGTTCATACATAAGTGGCTCTCCGCCCACCCAGTATATTTCCTCAACGCGATGTTCCTCGACTGCACTAGCAAACTCCTGTTCTACAGTATCTTTTTGAAACTGGTCAATGGCTTGCTTTACAGATGTTTCCATCCAAGGTTCTATTTTACCATCCATACGTGCTTCTGCTTCCCAACTGCTACTCAGCATTGGACCGCACATACGACACTTAAAGTTGCATAGGTTAGTAAAACGATAGTCCCAACTAACAGGCTGCATACTAGTATAGCCTGTGTCATCCGTTGTTCGTGCTATGTCATCATACTTGTGTTTGAATAAATGCCAAAAGTAATCACGGTAAACATCTGTGTTAAGTAACTTCTTGTCACATACTTCACACTCAGGTGGTAGTTCGTTTGCTAGCATTTGACGTCGTACTCTGCGAATATGTTCGCCATTCCACCATTCTTCTAGTGTTTGTGGCACATATTCATTTGTGCCATCAGCAGTGTCTATATACTGACGGAAGTTTTGTGCAGGTTCTCTGCTAGCACAACATAACCTACGCTCTGTCTGTGGACTTAGATAGGTATGCGTCCAGGGAGCCATACATAGGTTATCTGGTTTATCCATTTATAAACTCTAGTATTTTTTCTTTAGTTTGCATGTTGCGTTTGTTAATCACATCAAAAAACTTATTGTAAAAATAGTCATAATTATAATCAACTTGATCCTGTTGGTCGAGATCAAAACTAAAGTTGCTTATTAAGTTTTTGACATAATCAACTCTTTCGAAATCCCATTCTTCGTCCCAATTAATACCAAAATAATCTTCAAACGTTTCAAATCCTAATCCACGTAACCGTGCGTAGCCTAATCTTTGTCCAGTCATTACAAACATACTCTTTGATACTATTGGTTTAATAATTTTTTCTGTCAAATAACCATGCAATCTGTTATCATGACTATTGCATAAACTTTCATTTGTCCAAATTAATTTGCAATCATTACAAATTACATTGTCAGTTGACCATTGATCTCCGGCGATACTGCGTTTTGGTATATTATATTTTGACTGATACGTCGGGTTAACCGGGTTTTCCAACCACGTATACTGTGTATCAGGATAATTATCCAACAGATGTTTGAGTATTTCCTCTTTATGCCAATCAGCTCTACGATTTAGACAACCAAATGTATATTGCCTTTGGTTTAAATTCTTTCTTGGTATTTTTGCAAACCATTTAAAATTAGGATGTGTATACCAGTGTAAATGTTCCATATGAAAATATGTTACATCTAAGGTGTTCACAGTGTCACCTAAATGTTGACTTGTTATTATAATTTTTCTGCCGGTATACTTCTTTATGGTGTCTACCAAGTCAATATTCTCACATTCGCCTAAATTTGTTATAATATAGGTATCGTAACCTTTGGGGGGCGGCTTTTGACTCCAATCTCCTGTCATTACAAGATACGTATTGGTTTTATCTGTGACGTGTTTTAAAAATTCTAGATCTGTGCCACACTCTTGATAATATTTTCCAAATTCATAATTGTCTAGTGTACCATTATACAAGGTAAAGCCTAATATTTCCCATTCATTCATAACCTATTAATCTCGCAACTTCTGGATGTGTATCTGCAAAACTTACGCCTCTAAACTTATCTGTCTCACGTATTTTTGCAAATATCTTCTCTGGATCAATTACAGGCTGAGAAAGTGTAATTGCTTTAATACTACGGATCTGATCTGCATAGTCACTGTGCATAACTATTGCCTTGTCTAGTCTATGCATAAACTCTGCATGTGCATCGCGAGGTAGATTGAGTAAACTATACTCCTCAGGATCATGCATTAGATTAAAGTGTATGTCATCTATTCCACTCTGCTTTGCCCAGTTAAGTATCTCAGTCATGTAATAAGTGTTCTGTAGATTCCAAGTAATACACAACTGCAAACTAAATGGATAGCCTTGTTCCTTCATTTCAATGAAACGTTTGATATTACGATTTACTGTACGCCACTTTGCGCCATCACGTTCATACTCAAAACGTTTGCCGGTATTGTCTATGCTAAATGCAATCTGTACATGTTTAAAGTGCCGCCATACTTCATGCTGTTTGGGGAACTGTGTGCCATTTGTGTTATAGTGGATGTCAATCTCGCCTGCATGCCCCTGATCCACTGCACGTTGTAGTAAATCAAAATGCTGTTTAATAAGGAAAGGTTCACCTCCAGTAAATTCAAAGTACTTTAGATTTGGTAGTAGGCTATCCAAATTGTCCCAAAAACCTTGACTGCGTCTTGGCCATTGGCCCTCTCGTAACCACTGCTTGGCAATATGCTTGTCCCCAAACTGTGCAATTTGTTCTTGTGCCCATTTACTGCTACTCCAACTGCCGCATATGCGACATTTAAGATTACAGATGTTGCCTAGTTTAAGATCAAGGAATATTAGGTCAGGTTCAAAAGGTACGTGCTTAAACTTTTCCAACATGTATTCACGCTTGGACTTTTTTCCAGCCGTTTCTTCAATCCAACAGCGTTCACACTGTTCAGGCTGTTTACCTTGTTCAAAAGTTTCTCGCAACTCTTGCATTGCACTGCTGTTAAATGCTTCTTCTAAAGTATGTGTACGCAAGTTTAATCCAGGTAGTTCACCTTTGTACAAACAACAGGGACGAACACCGCCTAGTGGTGTTGTTTCCAAACTAATCCATGGCAGTATACATTTATGCATAGTCTTGTAATCTTTCGAGTTCAGGGAATACGCTGAAGAAACTTTCATTGCGCCAACGATCAAGTTCCTTAGCCCGCATAACAAACTCATGAATGAGCTTGCTGTTATCAGTTGTTTGCATATACTTTACTGCACTCTTAAACCCATTTGTAGCTCTTGTTAAATGATCCTGCGGTTCAAGCCATGCAATATGTTCATTGTATATATCTACTAGTTCAGTCTTCATGTCATTGGGTAGTACATCCAAACGGAAACGCACAGGATCTTGTAATATATTAACATTCCAATCACTGGGTTTGACTAGTCCTAGCTCTACCCATTCTCTATGAAAGTTAACAATATTATAACTGTTCATCAGGCTTAGTGTTGAACTTACATAAAAATCTACAGTAGGACACTTCTCTAGCATACGTTCTCTGTTTGCTACAATCTTACTCCACTCTGTACCTTTACGCATGAGCTCACCACGTGCATAGTTTGCATCCAAACTTGCCCCAATGCTTACAATGTCAAACTCATTCCACATGTCCAGCACATCCTGCTGTTTGAATACTAGCTCTGTAAAGTTTGTATTGTAGTTTAGTCTAACATCTGTGCGGCCTCTGCGTAATAGTTCACGAAGCAATTTGTAATGCTCTGCCATCATTAGTGGTTCACCACCTGCAAAGTAAATGTTTTCTATGCTGTCTATGTGTGGTTCTAACTGTTCCCACATGTCCATTTCGTAGCGTCCTGCGTACTGCACGTTGGGATGATCCTGTGGTAACCAACTCATCTTCTTTGCTTCTTTTACCCAGTTGCTGCTAAAAATATCACCGCATGTACGACAAGCTAGGTTACATAAATTACTAAAGCGTATGTCATAGTACTTGAGTTCAAAACGATCTAGTGTTCCGTCATCTAGTGTTTCATCTACAACCGCAATGTGATGACCTTCATTTTTGTTTTGACTGTAGCGCATGCTAACAAAGCCTGCTGCTTCCTGTTCATAACATTTGGTACACTGTTTGCAAGGTTTATCTGCTAACATGTTACGACGCATTTCACGTAATGGTTCGTCGTTCCATACTTCAGCCATAGTCTGTTCACGCAGGTTACCAACTGGATGTTCCATTAGTCCCAAGCAACAAGGATAGGCACGGCCATCTGGAAACGCATGCAAGTGAATCCATGGCAGTATACAAAATGATTCACTGGTTAACAGTCTGTCACGCTGCACGTCTGTAAGATCTTCTACATCAATGTACACAGGTTTACGTGTATGATAATCGTAGTTTTTATAATAATTTTCTAATTTGTCTGTCATAGACTGTTATACCATTCAGCTAATTCTGGGAAAGTCTCAGTAAAGTTTTTATTCCTGCGCACATCATACTGCCTATAAAACTTTTTAAAGTCGTTGTGTAGTTTAGGCATTTCAAACGCTTCACTATGCGGCGTTTCTACTGTACGCAAATATGTTACCAGTCGTTCCAACTGTCCTTGTTCAAACTGATGCATTGGCGTGCTGCGGTTAAGGTACTTGGGTGCCCAACGTTTGTATAAGTCTTCTAGTCTATCAGCGTGACGATTACGAATATCATTAGGAAGTACTAAGGGCGACTGAAAACTTGGAAAGCGTAATATATTTAAACTGAATACTGCAAAGTTATTTCCTAACAGTTTTCTTGCTTGTAATATTTGATCGATTAGATCCGGTAGTGTTTCTAAACACAATGCGTTAATGGTCATCATACAATGTGTACCGATGCCTGCCTCACTTAATTTACAAATATTTTCCCACCAGTATTCAAAGTCCAAACCATCACGAATATATTCTGCTCTTGCACTAGTGCTTTCACAACTTGTATAAACATCCAAACTAGGCAAATAACTACGTGCGCTTATTAGTCTATCAATGAATTCCTGCTTACCGCCTAAGTTACTATTAATAGCAAGTTTGGTTTGACTTTTGTCTACGTTAGCTTTGAACCAATCTATCAAACGCCACAAGTCTGCACTCATTGTTGGCTCACCGCCGGTTACTCGTAGTTCACGTAGTGTACTGTGGAGATCAGTTTCCCACCATTTAAAAAATGCTTCTACGTAAGGATTTCTATCCTCCACCCCATAAAGCTGGCTACTACTATGAACGTGAGTAAAGTGGTTGCGGCCATCACTAACAAGGCCTTGATAACTACCATTTGTTTTTAAGTCCTTTACCCATGTGCTACTAAAAGCAGGATTACAATAACTGCAAGCAAAATTGCAGGTACGATCAAAGGCAATTTCGAGTGTTCGGAGATTGACGTCACTATCATGCGGGCTATTTCGCGCATCTTGTAATTCCTCATCAGTATATATCTTACTTTTGTATACACGGTCACTTATAAAGTTAGAACCCATGTCCTCTATTTTCCAACAGTATTCACAACCCTGTGGTCGTTCCCCACACTGCATTTGTCGTCTTTGTTCTTTTTTCTCCGGTGTATTATGTAACAGTTTTGGGTTTGCTTCTACCTCAACAGGATCTACTTTATGTGGCAATGGATGATGGCAACTGGTGGTCATGCCACTACCTAACCATATGGTGGCATTGTACCACTTAGCACCGCAGAAGGTCGGACTAAGTTTATCGAGGACCTGCTGCTTGTAGGTTAGATCATCCATTCAAAGATATGTTCCATTTTGTATTCTTGTTCACTACTGAACTCATAAAAACGTTCTTTATTATAACGTAGATCGTCTAGCATGTCACTATACATACTAGTCAAATCCTGTGTTTGTAAATGCTCTAACACTTGCCACACAGTATCGTGAGGGCCTTGTGTTTCAGCTGGTATATGATCCCAGTAATGATTGAATGTTTTAAACCCATGATTACGCATCCATGCATAGGTTTTAGGATTTCCGTGTACAATGTATGGACGTAATCCTATTGTAGCTTTCCACATTTTCTCCGTAACTAACAACGGTTGCCATTCGTCAAAAACAGTTTCACTGATAATGTTCAAGAAATGATTCTGCCATAAATCTAGTCTGCCTAATGTTACTAGATCATTCGGAATACCTGCAAAATCATCATGACTGCCGTTGTGCAGATAGTTTTCTGGATAGTCTTCGATAGTTATTGGTTCCCAGTGTTGTATGCCACCTTGCCAGTCAATTCCCTCTTGTGGTCCACCTAGTGTCACTATACCATGTTTGAGTAAATCTCTTAGTCTAAGTATTTCAGTTATCTCAACTCTATGTAATCTAGGTTTGCGTTGATATAGCATGTACATGTATATAGGTTGTTGCATAACTACTTGATCTTCAGTGTACTTTGGCATTAAGTCTTTGCCAATTAGTCCATGGAAGTTCCATTCATAGGGACTGTTTTCAAACATGCCTATACGGTAAATGTTTTTGATATTATATTTCTTTACAATACTATCTAGATCTTCGCTGGTAAGATATACCGGATCAATTACACTTAGTAAAAACAAGTTATCAAAATCGTGCGTAAAGCTCATTGCACGTTTATATTCGTTGTTTTCAAACTGACTACCAAACCAAGTTGTATTAATAACGAGATTACGATCGTTAGGAAAAGCACTAGCTACTTGTTGTACTGTGCTGTCAAAAATGTGTTTTTCTTCAGGGCCATATTGCCAACTAATTGGAAAATGAGTGCCTACACGTTCTAGCATTAGATCATATTCCTAACACCGTCTCTGAAACTGGTTGGGCATTCTAGACCCAAGCTCTTCATACGAGTAGTATCTGCATATCTATGACCTGCACCTTCTGGCTCATCAGTGTCTCGCTCTACAGGCACACGCTCTCCCCATATAAGTTCATAGATAGTTTCCGCGACTTCAATAAAGTCAATTGGAATACCTGTTCCAATATTGACTGTTATACTATCATCTCTTTGGATTAGCGTGTTCCAAATAGCCAGTGCATCGTCAATATAAACCCAGTCACGTGTTTGTGTCCCGCTACCCCATACACTACACTGCTTACGTTTGGCACGTTCGATAATAGCAGGTAGCGGATAGTCCATGCTCTGTCCAGGTCCATATATACTAAAAGGTCTAACAACCATACTAGGTATTTTGCAAAACTCTAGCATACGTTCTGCCATAAGTTTTTCCATACCGTATAAGTCAAACGTATCACTACTGCCAAATGTATCCTCTTGCATAGGAGTACCAGTTTTATGCTGTAGGTCCACGGGATATGCTGCACAACTACTTGGGTAAAGTATTTTACCACAATGCTGTTCTGCCCAACTAAAGGCAATCCTATCTAGTTCAGCGTTCTCTGCAATACGCCAATAGTTATTATCGATACCTTTGCGTCCTCCTACGTAGGCTGCAAAATGTATGAGCACATCAAAGTTTTCATTGGGCATACCCTTGCGTATGTCTTCTTGAATGTCCATGCCTGTAACAGCATGACCTTGATCTGCAAAATATTTTTGTGCGTGGCTACCTAAAAAGCCTCTGTTACCTGTAATTAATATTTTCATATACGTACTCTGCCCATTGTTTGTGATAGTCTGCTAACGGATGTTGATTACGGAATATATTAGTATCTGAGTAATGCTGTTCTCTGTATTCAACACTGTCTATTAGCTGTAACATCCATTGCTTAAAGTCTACTAGTTGTTTACCGCTAACAAACTCTTCGATAGTCAGCAGTCTTTCAACTGCTGTCATATCTGTATAGACACATTTGTCGTCAGTAATTCCTATTGTTTTGTACCAAGCGTCAAAACTTGAAGTGAAACCTAAACTATCTATCATATTAGTAGTAAGGTATAGATTAACGTGAGGAAACTGTAAACTGTTGCGTATTTGTTTTATAGCCGTTGTATTTAACAATTCCAAAAGACTGTAATAATCATTAGGTGTGTTTATATTTTGTTTGAACCACTCTACGTAGTCAAAGTCATGATCAATATCTGTGTTAAACATTCTACCAGCACCTGTAAACACACAGACTACTAGGATCTTTTCATAGTTTAACAATGGCACAATATTGGCAAACTCAGTTATCCTGTTAGCCATCCATTGATTTCCTTGAGCACACAATGCGAGATTTAACCAGTCCGAGCCCATCATACCTGAGAGTTGGTTTCCCCAAACGGATTTTAATCTATAGTCATCGTCAGAGTTGTTCTCGCTTATATCGCTACCCCAAGTCCAACTATCTCCGACAGTAACTAGTAGAATGTTGCTTGATCTGCTTACAAAGTCAAAAGTGTTTGTAGGAGTTAGATACCAGCTATTAGTGCTATCAGCGATAGTAAAATACCTAGGAAGTACTTCTTTAGCTAAAACTATTGGCAATGTATTTGCACTCATTCCAAAACTCTGACATTTCAGGAAATGTTTCTAAAAAGTTCGTACCGCGTCTGCGATCATGTTCACTAAAAAATCTATAAAAGTCTGCTCTGCGTGTATCAATGTCACTTACATTATCCACACCTTGCATCCATGCTAGATCACGTCTCATCTTTAGTACTTCGTAGTCCTTAAATCCGTGCATCTCATCTAAATTGGATTCCATAAATTTTATACAGTCTTTAAGATATAACTGATATGCCGGAGTTAATATCTGCATACTTTGCCATTCAGGAGTATACAGTAATGGAGTATCAAACCAAATACGCTGATAACTTTTGGTATAAGTCTTGCGAAGGTATAAAATATACTCTAGCAGTTTCTGCAGACTAATAATACTTAAATTATTCATTGTAATTATCAAGGTAAGACTGGAACGCTCAGGAACCTCTTTTATAAACTGTTCAATGCGTGACTTACAAAGTTCAAAGTCAAGTCCATGCCTAATGTATTCTGCTTGTGCACCCCAAGTATCCAAGCTGACAAACTGCATGAAGTGTTCTATTTGTTCGCCAGTGCATAGTCGTTTAACATAGTCCATGTAGCGAGTAAAGATACGTTCGTCCACACTAAAGTTACTTGTTACGTTTAAGTGAAGATCAGGCTTTGGGTTCTCAAGTACATAATCAAACACACGATAGGTGTTTGGATCCATGGTAGGTTCGCCGCCGGTCATACGAAAGTGTTTAAGGTCTTTGTATAGGTCTGGCCACCAACGCCAGAATGCTTCACGATATGGATTAGTGTCCCTATTAGGAATAGGCTTACGTTCGCCTTTAAAATGTGCAGGATCATTATGAGGAGTGCTTGTAGGATAAGCACCAAACTCATCTGCTTCACGTTCCCATGTACTGCTAAACTGTGGACTACAATAACTACACTTTAGATTACAACTGTTATTAAAGTTAACTTCTACGTAACTGGGATTAACATCTGCTTGTGGGTTTGCTACAATGTCTTCGAATGCCTCCATAGCCCAAGGCTCACCGCTGCGATAATGCCTATCACTGAGGTCACCGTTTTTCTCAATATTCCAACAGTAGTTACATTCGGCACACTTTACACCTGCCATCATTTCGGCACGTCGTTCTTTCTTGTGTGCTGTATTGTGTAGTGCGCTTGGATTACTTGCTAGTGGCTCTACGGGTATGCGGTGCAATGGGGGATGGTAGCAACTGTTAGTATGCCCTGTTGTTAGATGTAAACTAACTTGTTTCCATTTTGCCAAGCAGAAACTGCCGCTAACACCTGCCATACGTGCTTTTGCTATGTTTGCGTCTGTCAGATAGTCACTCATTGGCTAACTCTATCAAACGTTGTTGATTATTTTTAAGCCTGTCAGTTATAGTGTTGTAGTCTACAGGGTTTCGCATAAACTTTTGTAAACTATTAAAAACTTTATCCACTCTTATATAGCTGCTTTCGGTATCATAGGTTTTATCTAGTATATCATCGAACGTATCAAAACCTAATTCTCTGAGATTACGCTCATAGTTAGGACTTCCTATTACTAGAAAAAGTCTACCGTAATATATTGGCCTAAATATTTTTTCTGTCATAAAAAAAGTTCCAGAAGCTATATTTGTTTCGCACACAATTTCAATAGCTATATTATTATACGTTTCATGCCAAATTGGATCCAAGTCAAATCTACAAATCTGTGTAAATGTATCTTGTGTACCGAAATGAAAATTTTTATCTATAATATCACTATAGGGCAGGATTGGTTTTATTTCCTGCCATTTTTCGTTGTTTTCACAAATAAAGGGAGTGAAATCACAGTTGGATTCTAAAGTATTATTAATGTTTACATGGCAAGTAGCGATACAGTTTTGCATCTTTCTTGATTTCCAAAATGCATATAAACGTTCATTAGTACCTCTACCTGTAAACAAACCAAAATTATTTTTATATGGATTGTTGAAGTCAATAGGTTTTAAATTTTTTGGCAGTAGACGGTTTTTAACTGTATTTACAACAAATGTTTCACTTTTGCCTAGCCTATCTGTAGATTCAAAAGTTATATTACTATACGGAATATGAAGTTTATTGGCAATGTCTTTTACTATATTTTCTATACCATTGGCAACAATATCCCAGCCATCAGTACCTAAACTTAAAACAATAGGTTTACCTGTTTTATGTATTGCTGCTATTTCTAGTGCTAGAAGATGAGTGTCTCTAATGTGACTAGCACCGCAGTATTTTGTTAAATCAATCTTCACGCAAAAACCCACTAATTTGCATGGTGTATTTGTCTTGCATGCCTGCATTAGCACCAAGATGTATTACACTGCTATCCCATAGTAATGCATCACCTTGTTTCCAATGTGTAAAGTTTTTAAATTCCTTACCGTCTTCGCTATACTGTATAAAATGTCCCAGACAGTAATCTTCCATATGTATATTGGCACGTACTTTAAGTTCTGTTCTTTCAGGAAATTTTTTATTGATCTGATAAAATGTATCTCTATGTAGTGGTATAACACAACCTGGGGGTTGTTTAATGGCGCTGACAGTAACAACTTCGATACCTATCTGATTGCCAATTTCATCGAAATCAATATCATCCTTAGTATACCATAACTGATGTATGCGAGTATTAAGGTATTCGTAAGCAGTAGGTGCACCATATTTTTTATGAAGATCTGTTAGTTCATGTACCTGATGACTAATACAACTACCTTCATGTAATGTAAAGTCTGCTTGTAAAAACTTGTCGTAATCTATATTTAATTTAAGTTTCTTAAACATTTACCATCCTTCAACTTTCCTAATAACTTCTAGTTCTGTAGTCATAGGATCATATGCGTGATAAGTCTGACTGTAGTAGTGTTTAAAGAACCGGCTCTCTTCTGCTGTATAATCCACAATAGGAAGTTCTAGTTTACGTCTAAGTTGCACACCATATTCTGTAAAGTTAGTATCCAACCAAGATTGTTCTTCTTCCCAAATCTGATCAAGGGCTGCAAAGTCTCTTACTTCATGCCAGTCCCAGTCTGTCAGCATGAGCTTGTATGTGCCATAACGTGCACCATACATTGCTTCATAACCATACTCAGTGTCCTGTCCTACACTTTGCCAGATGCAGAGCTTGTCAAAGTTTTTTGCGTGTACCTGCTGTTTGAATTCTTCCAGTGTAGGCTTGCGTCCTTTCATCAAACACATCTTTACACCTTCTCTGAATCCTGCACGCCACGCATGTTTAGCATCGCCATTAGGATAGGTAGTACTATATACATTGTTCATTGGAATGTACTTGCTGTCGTAGCAAAACTCTACTACGGTTTCGTCACTACCATCTGTTGCTTCGTGTGTTTGCATATTATTTACAAACTCACGTGTCCAACAACTAAGTCCACCATTGCCGTACATAAGTCCGTTAACAGCGTTACGTGCTTTCCAACGAAACACACAATCCTCATGCTCGGGCTTAATATCTAACTGTAGGTCAAAGAATGATTCGTCAGGTATATTGTCTCCGTCTATGAGAACAAAGCGTTCTGTTTCACTTGCTGCGGCGGCTGCTTTGTGTGCTGCGTCACTGCCTTCAACGCCATCCACACGTTTAGCCCAAGGCACAATGTTTTGTATCCTTACCCAAAACTCTTCTTTCTGTGGTTCGTCGTAGCTTAGATAGATGCAGTCTAAGTCAGCTATGTCTACTAGTTGTCCAGCCACTCATGCAACCTTGCTACATCTTCGTGACTGTCTGTTATAACACGAATACCACGTGCATATACTGTGCGGTCTAGTTCGTAAGTAGAACTAAATGACTGTTCACAAAACTGTTTTAGCTCTGTAAATAGTTCTTGATTGTCCTTAAACTGACTTTCTAGAATTTGCTCGCCCTTTTCTACACTATGGGGCAGAGGAACAAATACTTCATTTTGCATTTTGAATCTCCTTTATACAAAAATATGGATTATTTTTTAAAGTAATTGCTGGTGTTACTTGCCAATATACATGGATAGCTGTATCTATATCTACGATTTTGCCATCTTGAACACGCTGTCTCAGAGGATATACTAGTGTATCTTCTGATATAACAATATAATCTTCAGTCCAGTGTTCTGCTTTATTTACGTGACACCAGTTAATAATTTCACCAGTTTCTTTATTATAACGCAAACGAACTTCCAGTTCAATTTTAGTGCGCTTTTGTAGCTTTTTAGCTATTAATTGTTCTAACTCTGTACTCATATCTATCTATCAATTCTGGAGTGCAAAATGTTTTATCGAAATAATGGAACGGATACTGTTGCGCATACCCGCCTACAATTAGATCAAAGTCGTCTGTTAGTGTCCATGGTACAGCATCCTGCCAGCGCATGCTATTCTTCCAGTTATTAATAGCTGGCTTCATGTGTGTAAATGTAGGATAACTTAATTTGTTTGAACAAGGTATTCCAAGATTTGACTGGGCCAATCCATATAGAACATCAGTGTCAGGTTTGTCATAGATGCTATACTCAAGAACACTGTCACGCAACTCAGCCCAATGGTGTATCGCCTGCTCAATAGCTCTACAGAAGCCCACACTAGTCCTACTATACCTAAAATATGAAAACCCATTATAAGCATCATCAAGGGAATTGGCATCAAAAAACTTCCTGTAGTAACGTGTTTGGGCAATATTACCCTGATAGTCTCTTACACTATTAGTATAGCACACATCTTGTAATCTACAACCATTCCACCAGTGGTCCAAACTGCGAGGAATCAGCATGTCGCTTTCTACTTTAAATGTTTCCTTAAAAGGTGTAACATTCATTACCCACGCTTCGTTATAGAAAGGCTCTGTGTGTGGTACTGTAATAATGTGATCAAAGGTTTTACGTTGCTGTTCTGTAATGGTCGCCTCAGATTCAGCATCAACTACTACAGCAAATCTATTATGCTTACAGGTTGCTTTTACACTAAGAGCAAGCAAATAGGCGAGGTCAACATAGTTTGTTGTCTCACTATTCTGTGCAAATGTTAGCCAACCCTGTGGTTCTACTTTTTCTCGATACATAAACCGACTTCTGTTTGTTCTACTATTAATATATCGCCTTCTTTCCAGCCTGTCATTTCTAATAGCTCTGCAGGTAGATTCATTATAACATTGTTGGGATCATCCTGAATGTCTTCAAAAATATCTTTGACTTTAAATGTTAGCGTAGTCATACAATGCTCCGTATATTTCTGGATCCTGTAAGCAGGCTTTGTTCATACAGTGTAGGTTTACACCTTTAAGTTTAACAGCATTATACTTGTCACCGTCTTGATAGCGTATGCGTAGTTCATCTCCGTTAGCAGAATAGATAGTGTCCATTGTACTCAAACTACCCAGTGGATGATTAAAGTAGGTACCACTAGCATAGCCATTCATAAGCTGATGTGCAATTGTTAGACTAAAGTCATTGCGATATTTGCCTGCTACAAATCCCCAAAACTTTGCATAGTAACGCCAGTTGGCTTGTACGTTCTTCATCATTTCAAATATATTATGGGCTAGGTCGCACTTGCGAAAGTAAACGACCGTAGCCCATAACATTGGATGGCCGGCCCTGGTCATCCTTTGATCGTTACGGAAACTATTTGTGGAGGTAACATCCCATACACGATCATAACATAAAAACTCATTTGTACTACCAAAGTACTGCTTAAGATTATCATTAAAAGTAAGGTAGTCTACGTCTATTAAGAGTGTTTCATCATAAGGGCTTAAATCATATGCCAGTGTTCTATCACTGTTGTACCAGGGCACTGTGACAACTTCGCCTTCATGCCAGCGGAATGCTCTAGTATTGCCAGGCCGCGCTTCACCTACATATATATGTGTTTCAATGTCTAAATGTTTTTCTACAAGTTTGGCAGCTAGTTTAGCAAACCCTATGTAGTCTATTGTTTCATGTGGTGTAGCAAGTAGTAGTGCACCCTTACTCATCTAAGATACTATCCAATAAAAAATCAGCATAAGCAGCATGCCCTTTTTCATCAGGATGACCTGCCCATCCATATTGATCATGATCCCAGGGTGTTAGATTATTATCTTGCATTATTTGGTGCAAACTATTTTCAAACATGTTTATAAATCTAGGTCTGGACTGTATTTGTTCGTATATTTTATTAGCAAATACAAAATCATTGTCAATGTCAAAGTTGAAACCTAAATTATGTATTATAAAATTTTTATTATTGTGGCTAAGATAATCATGTAGTTGAAGTAGATTAAACAGAACATTTACTTCCATATACTGCCAGTCAAATAATTGTTGTGTTTCTCTAGTAGCATCAGTAATTTGAAAACTTTTAATACTGTCCTCTTCTCTCCATCTTTTATATTCGTTGTCTCTAATACTATAGCTAGGAACATCATCTGTGAAGTGTTCTAAACGTTGTACAACTCCTATGCCAATAAGCATAAGACTGTCTTGTTCACTTAGACTGTACCTAATAGCTGATCTTATAATTTGGGCAGGGCTTTTCCGGGTAAATCCATAGTGCTCTAAATCTAAACCTAGTCTTTGTGCTAATATATGACCAGTTGTTGTTTTTTGTCCGGCAGGCAATGCCATACTATGACTATCCCCATCGTAATATAATTTTTTAGTCATAGTTGTTCTACACGTCTAACCTTTTTTAATTCAGCATGTTGATTGTGCCAATCATTCATTACTTCGTACCAGCGTTGTCTACAGTGTACTAACATGTCACAAGCATCTGTAATCTTTACTGGATTATCGTAGTCGTCTACGAGATATAGCAGTTCATCTGCTGGCCATGTTGCTAGTAGGGCTATTAGTTCTACTGTAACTTTAAACTGTCCACCATCATATGTGATAGTGAGACGCTGTTCCTGTTGTTCTTTAAGAGCCAAGCGTTGACGATTGTGGTCAAGACGCTGGCGTGCGAATTGTTCAAATGTTTCTAAGGTCATGTAAGATAGTATAACAGGGCTCGAAAGCCCTGTCAATTACTATTAAGATTCTGTGTTAACTGTTGTTGCCCAGCTGGGTGTGCCCCAGGTTGCACTAATGTATGTAGTAGCGGGTGCTTGATAACTGAATGTTGTTGTCTTGCTACCATCTACTTGGTCAAGAACGTTATAAATGTTCTTGTTGTATGATGTTTCGTCTGCTGCGTCGTCAACCCACTCACTCTTGAGTGTCATTACAGTTGAACTTCCTGCTGCTGCATTAAGATTTGTTGTAAGTTGAATGTAATTTGCTGTGTATGGAGCACTATCTTCTAATTGTTTAAACACTATTGTTGGTGTTGCGTTCATATCCCAAAAACCTTCGTTTGTTAGGTTAGTATCAGGTGTACCTGATCCGCCACTCTTGCCACTTGTTGTATTGTAAATGTAGTATGTACCACATGCTGTGGCAAGTGCTGCCCACTCGTTGTACTTGTCATCAGCAGTACCACCTGATATACTCCAATCTACGTATACACGGCCGCCTGCGTTAAAGAAGTAACGCATTGCATTAGTACTAGTAAATGTAAGTGTATCGGTTTGTGTAATTGTATTTGTAAATGTTCCGCTTACTACTGCTGTATCTGTAACTGCTGTTGCGTATCCTGCTGCTACACTCGCTACAGCAATCTGTGCACCATCGATGACTCCAATGTCTGCTGCTAGTGTGCTAAACGCACTAATTGTATTACCAGCACTTGGGTTTGCAACTTCATCAATTGTAATACCACCGTCTTGACCGTAGTGATCACTGAGTGAACGAACTCTATCTAGTAGTGTACTCCACTGTGTTGCAGTAACAGTATTTCCTGCACTAACTGCGGATACAGTTGTGCCCTGGCCAATGCCACGATTTCCTGTACCTGTTCCCCACAAAGCATTAACGCTTGTAACAAATCCATTGTAGTGTGTGGCTGCGATTGTATCACCAGATGTATATGCCATGTTTTGTTCTTCCTATTAGTTAATTGTTACGAAGGCTTCTACTGTTCCGGTACCTTCGGTTGTTTTGGATTCGATAGCACGGCCAATTACGTTAAATGATGTTGCTTCACCGGGGTGTGCTGCTCTTGCCAGTCCGTTACCTGCACTAACTAGTCTATCACCTTTATTTATTAGGCCAGTCACATTTACTGGTGTTCTGCCCGCAACAGCGACCGGAGAACCATCTCTTAGTTTAGCGTTCATTAGGTATGCTGGTTGATTGCTAATTACACCAAATACAGTATCACTTAGTTCTTCGTTAACACGAGTAATTTCTGCTGCACCTCCTAGTGCAACAACTGTACCAGGAGCATACTGTGCGTCTGCAGCAAAGTTTTCTGCAACGTCAGCGTATTGTGCGCTTGTTGCTACACCATAGAATGTATCTGCATACACTGCATTAAACGGTGTACCACTTGAACCAATGTCCTGTGTTCCATCTAAGCTTAGTAGGTCACCACTGAGTGTTGCTGTAAGTAATGTGCTTGTTGCGTTATCAACATAATTCTTTGTTGCTACACCATTGCTAGTTGTTGGATCACCAGCAACTACTAGTCTTGATGTTGCACCATCAATTGTTAGTGCAGTTGTAGTAACACCACCATCATTTACTTTAAAAATAAGGTCGCCGTCGCTGGTCACGTTTGAAACTGTAACATCGCTACCGCTTACGCCCACTGTAAAGTCACTGTCAACACCAACAACAATACCAGTATCGTTTAGGATACTTAGTACGCCGCTTGTGCTATCACTAGCATCAGCACGTAAGAAGTTTGCTGCTGCTACGCCGCCTAGTGCGTCTGCGTCTGTTGCTGTACCCTGGAACTTAGCACCACTAACTGTTGAACTTAGCTGTACACCTGGCTTAATTGTGGAGAAGCCGCCAAGTGCGCTCTGTGGTGTAAATTCTGTGTCTTTGCTAACAGTACCAACTACAGTGTTTGCTACATATAGTTTAACAACTACGTGGTCTGTAGCACCGCTATCTGTAACTGTTTCAACAATAGCACCAGAAGTACCAGATCCGCTAGTAAATGCTGGACCAATAGTTACGAAACTAGAACCGTTATAAACCTTTAACTGTCCGTTGGTTGTATCCCACCAAAGATCGCCAGTTACACTACCAGTTGGTGTGCTAGCACTAGCTGTACTCGAGCTAACAGTTTTAAATGCAGTGCCAGTATAAACCTTAAGTAGGCTATTTGTACTGTCCCACCACATCTGTCCAGCCACTGGGCTGCTTGGTGCGCTAGTATTACTAAAATTTTCTAATAATTTAACGAAGTTTTCGTTAAGGAACTCGCCGTATCCAGCGTAGTTCTTACCAACAAGTGTTATGTCAGTAGTGGTATCGATCGTACCGTCTGAAACAGTTGTTAGCACTGTACCACTGGTTTTATTAATTGTATAAGCCATATCGTTTAGTTCTCCACAAACTTTATAAATTATTTATCATTAAAATAATATTGTAGTTTTATAAACTCGTTAAATTGGTAAGAGTCTGAATACGAATTGTATAATCTATCTGTATTAATCTGTTCAAACTCTTTTGTACAGGATGGAAAATAACATGAGTAAGTAGCTTTCCAGTATTAACTGTACCTGCCCAGCTCTTTAACCCTAACTCGTCAAATGTAAAGTTTTCGTTGAAGTTGCTGGTATTGTCAAATGCCTGCTGTCCGCTAGGCTCGCCATAGTCAAGCAAACAACTTACTACAACATCAGTATAAATGTTACCGCTAACGTGGCTTACAGTAAGTTTGTTTCTGCCCTGATCTGTATTTAGGCTAGAATTATCATCTACTACTTTATAGTATGTTTGGTTATATAATGCTGCGTTAGCGCCAGTACTGTTGGCTGGCAGATATGTAATAACGCCAGTAGGGTCTACACTAGTCCCGCCGTTGCCAAACGCCATTTCATGTATAAAGCCGGTTGTTTTGTTAGCAATGCTAAGAGCAAGTGCTTCGCTCATATTTTCGTAATGGATCGCGTTACGTTTGTTTACAAAGTCCTCACCAGTCTCAGGGTCAAAAATTCGAATATGTCCTTCCATGAGAACACCGCCGTTTTCCCGTAATCCTGGCTTGGTTTTGTCTCGCTGCTCATCAGTCATGTTGTTCTCTTCTGTCATTATAGTTATACCTTTAGGACACATTCAATAAGTTTTTCACCTGTATCAGCATTTGTTTCAAGAGCTATGCCAACACGAGCGCCATCTGCTGTCGCACTAGCAACACCGTCGTGATCCGCATAAACCGCTTGACCCTTTACTACTGAACCTACTACTCTCACAGGAACACGACCTACTAGTGCGACAGCAACGCCGTTTTCTAAATCGCTATTCATTAGATAGGCTGGTGCAGTACTTATCACACCTACAGGTATGCTGTCTTGTTTACAATATGTTACTTCTGCACCGCCACCAACTGTCATTACTGTACCAAATGGATATTCTGCATCTGGTAGATAACGTTCTGCTAAGTCAGCGTATTGCGCTGCTGTGGTTGTAGCAGTGATAGTGCCTGCACTAAAGTTACCGCTACCATCACGGAATACAATAGTACTTGCAGTATTTGAGCTTGTAGCATTGGATGTAACAGTAAATGTCGCACCTTCTGCGCTTGCGCTGCCAGTTAGTCCATTACCGCTTACTGCGCCTGCTGCAACGTAGTTACCAGTTGTGTCTGTACCTAGTGCAACTGAGTTGGCAGCGATCGTTGTAGTAATGCTAATATTGCCAGATCCATTAAATGATGCGCTCGTTCCGGTCACATCACCTGTCAAACTTAGAGTACGAGCAGTTTGCCAAGCTGTTGCCGTGGTAGCGTTGCCACTTAGTGAAGCAGTAATTGTGCCTGCTGTTAGATTTCCATATGCAAAATTAGCATCGCCAGTATCAATTGTGGTTCCGGTGGGCTCTGCTCCGTAATCACCAAACAGCTTCCACATACCACCATCACTAGCGTCACGGAATAAACCAGCATGAGCTGCTCTACTACCATTGTAATAATGTCCAGCAAATCCAATATCTACTAAGTCACTAGACTCGTTCCCAACTGCCAAACGGATTAAAGGATCAGCAACATCCAAGTCAGTAGCACTGACTGTTGTCGTCGTACCCAATACGCTCAAGTTGCCTGTGACTTCCAAAGCGCCACCAACACTTAAATCATTTGTAATTGTTACATCACTTGGCAATCCTATTGTTACAGTATTATCTGTAACTGCTGTTTCGATCTCATTTGCTGTACCACTAAATGTAAGTGTATCAGTACCAAGAGTAATTGTATCTGTACCACTGTCACCAGCAATATCTGTAGTTGTCACTATGCTAGATGTTTGTGTGTCAACATATTCTTTTGTAGCAGCATCAGAGTTTACAGTTGGAGTTGCTAGATTAGTAATTTTGTTGGCGCCAACATCAATTGTCTGACTGCCTGCTACCGTAAATCCAGCGTCAAAATCAGCACTTGTGGAAAAAGTTATAGCATTGCTAAATGTAATAGCGCCTGTTACTGTACTACCAATACTTGTAATGTCACTTAAATTACCTGTTGTAATAACTGTACCACTAACATCAGGCAGTGTAACTGTGCGATCTGCGGTTGGATCTGTAACAGTTAGTGTAGTTTCAAAAGCGTTGTCAGTAGCACCTTCAAAAACGATGTTGGCAGCAGTAGTAATATCACCGGAAATATCCAATCCTGTTAGTGTGCCTACACTTGTAATATTTGTTTGTGCTACGGTGGTAAGTGTTCCTGCTAGATTTGTTGCTGTTACTGTATCAATGTAAGCTTGTGCCCATTCTGTACCTACTGCACCTAAGTCATAAGTGCTATCTACGCCTGGCAGTAAATCACCTGTAATGTTTACTGTTCCTGTACCATTGGTAACGATGTTGATATCGTTATTAGTGACAAGATTGCTGATTGTGTTACCACCAATTTCAATATTACCGAAGTCTGGTGCAGCAGTAAGAGCAATGCTAATATCGTCTGTATTTTCAGTTACACTAAAATTGCTGTCAAAAATTAGCGTTTTCAGTTTGAAATCTACACCAACTTTAGTTTTAAAAATCTCAGCACCTGTACCCACATTTGAAATTGTGTTTGCTTCACCGCCAGATGCTCCAGGTGCAACTGCTGGTTCCCATTCTCCGTCCATAGCGTTCCATGTTAAAACATCGTTTGCATTAGGCGTAGCACTTGTAACATCCACGTCACTTAGGTCGCCAATACTTGCTGCTGCGATGCGAGCGTCTGATCTAGCATTTGTATAGTATAAGTTCGATGCACCTTCTGGCAATACATCTGTATTAACCTGATTTGCGCCAGTACCAAAATCAATATGTGTATCATTAATACCATCTGCTGCTAGTACAACATTACCGCTAGTTACTATAAAGTTTGTAGTATCAAAACTTGCTATGCCCTTGTTAGATATACTTGCATCTTCAGCACTAATAGTTAATGTGTCACCACTCTGTGCAGTGTCAATACCTTCACCACCTGTTACTGTAAGGGTGTCGCCTAGATCAATAGCTGTGCTACCACTATCGCCTGCCAGTGTAATAGTACTGTTTGTAATACTACTATTAGGAATACTTGCTAGAGCAATTACACCAGTGCCAGCAGTGTAGGTAATACCAGTAGCCGTTGTAGCACTGAAATGGGCTCGTACTTCACTTGCGCTAGGTCCAGTGTAGGTTATAACACCTGTTGTACTATTGTAACTTAGACTGCCATCACCACCACTATCTGTAACACTAATAGCAGCTCTAGCTCTGGTATTTGTGAAGTACATAGTTCCGCTAGTTACGCTAGCACTAGGGTCTTCCGTTAAGTCTGATGTATCAATAACTAAATTATTTGTGGATGCGCTAGTAATTGCAACTCCATTAATAGTTTTTACATAGTTATTTTCCAAATCGTTAGTTCTAGTATTCAGATCAGAAAAGTTTCCATCTACTTCTGTAAATGTAAGTGGTGTACTTTTACTACTACGGAGAACTATTGCCATCTTTATTATATTCCTGCTTTATTCTATATTTATATAAACTTTCGTTAGGGTCTTACCTCAACATAACCGTCCTCTACATATCCATCTTCTAGATAATATGGAGAGTTACTCTCTGCTATGAAGTTGGGTACAAATGCTTCTCGTGCTCTTAAGAATCTAGCATTCACACTATTACTTGCCTGTAAGCCAGCACCATTAGCTGCTGATCCTACTCCAGCATCATACCATATATGTGTATGCGTATTAGTTTCTGGTAAATTTTGATCAGAACTTGCATCAATCACTCTTGTACCTACACGGTGTATTGTAGCAAATCTGGTGCCAGCAGTACTTCTTCTAATATTGGTAATATAATTGTCTTCTGTGTTAATTTCCCAATAAGTTACACGCTCATTGCCAACAAAAATTACACCTGGATTATCACTGTCTACACTTGCCTGTGGTAGCTTACTGACATCATCCACATAGATTTTTGTATCAGTTGGGTATAAGTTTTGTGTTAATTCTGTTGTATTATCAGCGGCAATTCTCAAATATTCATAATCACCCAGCATGTTTTTAAAGATTCTAAAACCAATAGTTGGTTGGACGACATTTTCTGTAAAATGAGATATAACTATTATACTAGTAGAATCAATAGTTTGACCAGATAAGTCAATAACGTTTCCATTTTCAATTATAAACTGTCCGGGATGTAGTTTTACACCGTTTAACGTTATCCACAAATTATTGCTATTGGTTACTGTACGATCCAGGGCATATTTGCTAGGAGAGCTACCAGCTAGTGATATTCCGTCAAAGTCGCCAGAGTCAAAGCTATCATCGTCAAATCCTATTACTGTTTCTAAAATCTCCGAACCTAATCCTACGAATACCTTGGTTTGTATACGTAATGGATCATGGTTAGCAAATGTTGTAACATACAATTTATCACCTGTACTGAAACTTACGCTGCTAGTAAGTGTAATAGTGTTTCCATCTACTAGATATTCTGCTCCTGTTCTCACACTTACAATAACTGTATCACCTGAGCTTGGTGCAGTATAGAATGTTATAGTTCTTAAACTACTGCCATCTGTTGGATCAACAACATAATCAATACTTGCTACTTTGTTGGTTGGTGGATTTAGTGTACTACTGTCATCTTTGCTTATGACAGTTACTCGGATATCACCATCGTTAACAAGAGCGCTTTCTTCTGCTGTGCCTGGGATACTATAAGTTACTGTACTACCATCGCCCACATAGTGCTTTGCGTTTGTTGGTCGTAGTCTTAAATTGTTAAGTTCAACAATAACATTGCCCTCAAAAGGTTGAGCATATCGTACAGTTTTATTCAACTCGTATGTATTAGTACCAGAAGTTAAGGTTATTTCCTGAGTATCGATCTCAGTATACGCTTGTCTGCTAGGATCTTTGTTGAAAGCAAACACGTGAACATGATCATTTTCTGCAGGAACGTCATTTAATATAAGGATGCTAAGTCCATTGTCTTGCACTGTATATTCTGCTGTTGACAAGGTTTCACCATTTATCAATACAAGATATTGTTGTGCTAAGTCGTAATTGATACCTAAAGTAAATGTAAATGTTTCACCATCTGTAAAGAACGATTCCTCATGCACGGGCTTTTCACCAGTGTTACCAAAACTGTAAATGTACACTGTTTGACCTACAGTAGGTGCAGTAGCTAATGTTACTGTTCTATTCAAATAATTTTTAGTGAATGATCTAACAGGTGTAGCGTTTAAGTACACAAACACGTTTTCTACATCTTGTGCTTTTGTAGTATTACTAAAAATAAACGTATTAGTTGTGCCATCCCCTTCATAAGATCTAAACACTGTTTCAACGCCATTACCATCCCATTCAAAATCATCACTAGGATCTGTAAAGACTTCCATATCCAATGTGTCAAATACTATACCTGGTATTACTTCTTCTGGCGCATGACTATTGTATTCATCTACAAACTGTCCACCATTTACATCAATATCTTCTGGACGAGTTCCTAATGCTAGGTCCTGGAACGTACTCTTAATAATGCTATCAAGTGCGCTAGCACCACTTAATACTGTAAGTCCGTCAGTATCAATATCAAAATCGTCAAAACCAACATTATCAAATGCCGCTGTGTCCCAGCCTGGTTCTCTTTCAAAGCCAGCGCCAGATACTCTTACACCTTTATAATCAGTTCCGCGCTGTAATAGGTCTAGATCGTCACCAAGCATGCCGGCTGTAGGAGTATAAAATGCAGCAATCCTATCAGCATTACTTGCTAGATTTTCATCTGCATAAACTTCTAATACTGTAGTTCCGCTTGAGTTCTCTACACTGAAAGTACTGCCGCTGGTAAACCCACCTGAAACGATGCATTTATACACTTCTTGAGAACCTGTAACTGAGTTATAGTAGGAAATTAAATCATTTTGACTATAAGATGTATTAGCTGCCCAGTTCATAACTGTTGAACTGTAGGTAATTCTATCAAACTTCATGCTAATATCAAATTCACGATTTGTATTATTAGCCATTCTGGCTAGTAGAATACATCCTGTTCCAGCACCAGTTACTGTAATAGTAGGAGTAGTAATATAACCGCTACCAGGATTTGTAATTCTTACTCTAATAATATTATTAGTATTACTAACAGCAACTACAGTCGCTCTTACTCCGCCAGCAAGATCTGGTGCACTAACAGTAACTATCGGATCCTGAATATAACCAGACCCAGCAGCATATATTTCTACGCTTGACAGGAAGTAACTATAATTTTTACTCCAGGGATTATTCAAACCCTGTGTACGGAGTATTTCATCGCCACTGTAATCACCACTGGGCTTTCTAAACAGCATTAGATTTTCATCATAAAATGCATGAACGTCAAAGTCGGTTACGTCTCCGTCAAAATTATCATTACCATCAAATTTAGATACATATTCTCTGATCTTGGTATGGTACGGTTTTACCTCGTTTATATAATCTTCAATAAGGTGATCATTGTCATTCTTAAATGTTGGATACTGTGCAAGGGATCTTAACTTATGCAATACAGTTAAGAAACTTGTTTTAAATACCCAGTCGACCTGGTTAACTGACTCGTGTAGACTATATTCTATTAATCTAAAGAATAACTGATTGAAATAAATTGCTCGATCGTCAATGAATATTTCGTTCTTTAGGGCTTTGAGAATATTTCTAACTTCCTGAACCGGTATTTTGTCAAAGTAATTGAAGTCAAATACATCGTTATCAAATCCAATAAAACTGCCATAGTAGGAACTTGTATAATCATAGATACTAGATTTTAGCTGGATAGTTCCACGCTCTATAATTACTTCACGCCAGGTTCCGTTACTCTGGTAAACAAAGAAACTAAAATTGCCATCATCGTTTGTAGTTACTTTAGCTAACTCACCTACAGTTGCATTTAAAGTTAATAGACCAGCTTCGTTACTAACCTGATAATTGGGAATAGTTAACTCATTGTACCCGTCAGCATACCAGGTTGCATACTCCCAGAATTTTGTAGTATCGTAACTCTGTACCTTAGTAAGGAACCAGGTTTTGTCTGCCTGTAAGGTGTAAATTGTCCACAAATCGTCAAGTGTCTCATCATTGTCTACTAGCACCTTGTAGCCAGTTGATAAAGTAATAGTATTTAGATAATCTCTCTCTACTATGCTTGCTACTTTTGTATTCCATTCTCCACTTACTATTGTAGGTTGCAATTCGCTACTAAACAACGAAGTCAACGTACTCTGCCTAATTACTGGGTAACTCTTAAATATTTTGTTTGTATAATCAACTAATACCTTTAGAGCCTGCTGCCTGTTAACAAACATTGTTTGTCTAGGTCTTAATCCTATACCATATTTTTCAGCATCGCTCAGGGTAGGGTCAGGAACAACACCGCCTAGGCTATCTTGTCCTGCTAAACTGTCTACTAGTTTGTTATAGATTCTTGCAGGTAGTTGCTGCGCAGGGTTATTTTCCTGAACCAGGTCCCATTCACTGTGTAGTATTCCGTCATTGTTAACAACATCGTAGTTCACAGCTAGTACTAGATCATCACTTTTTAGATCATTTTTAATATTGGTGATTGATAGTGCATTTTGAGCAAGCACTTGGATAAATTTTAAGCCTGCGCTTTTTGGATCTTCAATTAATTGAGCGACGCTACTTGTACTAATATTTCTAAACGCGACTTCAGGAACCTCTGTGCTATTTTTTACCCAGAAGTAGTATTTTGTGACTGTGGTTCCTGCGGCAGGATCAAACTGCACAGTTGTTGCAAAGTTTGAATCATCAGGGTGCTTTACTTCTCCTGATCCTGTATATTCACTAGGCAATACTGCGCTTTCTACCCATTCATAAATGTCAATGCTACTGCCTGGGAAAAATCTTCCCCAATAGGTTGTTCTATAGTCTAAATCACCTTGCTCATAATCCAACACAGCACAAGCTGACAAATCCCACCAAACTTTACCTACTCGCTCATCGTTCCATGCTGCACCTGGCATTTGGGTTCCTGTATTACTCACTGTATAGACAGCAGGGTCATAACCTAATACATAGTCTATCTCAGCTTGCGCAGGTCCTGCTATTTTTTGTTTGTAAGGGTCTATATAATCAATAACACTGACTACAGATCGAGAAACGTTGTCGTATATAGACACTCTGTTTACCCTATCAACGTCGACCTTGGAATTTTCTGATCTATATGGCTGCCATGCGCTTGCTCTTGAGAAATTATTAAACTGATACCAACCACCAGCATTCTGAGCATAGGCATCATCTAGTGGGGCGCCTACTAAGAGTTTGTCATCGTTAAAAGCTAATGCAGCACCAAACTGATCCAAATAACTGATGTCATTACTAACTAGTTGCTGAACATAAATTAACTTTTGTGTATTAGATACAGTTTCTGGTGACACTGCATCCAAGGTTTCATATATATAGACAGCACCGCTCTGAGTAATCACATCAACAAACTTAGTACTGTTGTTATCAAATGTTGTTAGGTATTCACCATAAGTTTCACTAGTTGTGACTGTGTCAATGTCAAATCTTGTTTTAGCCAGTGAACTTGCTCTATCACTGGATACGGCAAGATTTTGTTTTACAGTTCCATCCACACTTACATACTTGTCAAATGCTACATGCTGACCATAGTTCTCATTTTCTTTTAGAAGAGGATGATTCAACTGCTGTGTCATTACATAAGGGTTGAACTTAATACCATCCTTGAATGATGTTCCAGTGCCGGGTCTAATTTTAAGTTTTTTGTTCTTGTTAATACTTGTGCTAGTTACAACAATCGTGTCACTATCTGTACCGACTGCTGGTGTAATTAGACTTATGCTAGCATTATTAATATCAGTAATTAGATTAGCAACTGTGCTGCCAGTACTGGATACAGTTACTAGCCAATCATTAATATAGAAAGTGTCACCGCTAGTATAACTTATTCCAGTGTCACTGTTGCTAGTTACACTTCCGTAGCGCAACCCAGCATCAGTAAACACATAAACACTGCCAGTGTTAGGATTAAGCTCATCTTCCCCCGGAACGCCTACAGCAATCATAGCGCCGGTTGGGTCTACTGATACACTAGTACCAAATAGCTCGCCATCTGTTGGCTCCTCACTGTTCATGTTCTGATCTAGTTTTTGTACTTCAGCAAAGTTACCAGTAAACACTTTTATAGTATCAGTGCTCTGTGGCTCATATCTAAAGCTGATAGTGTTTGAAGATCTAGTATAACGATTTTCACTACTGTCACTATCAAACCCACCAAAAGCGCCATCTGCAAGCGTCTGTTCAACACCATTTACTTCAATATACTCGACAGAACTTATTGTTTCATCGGTTGTAAAGTCCACAGTAGAACCATCGCCGGCAAAGTTTTGTAAAATGTTACTGAACACATAAACCTCACCAGCATCACTAATAAGTGTACTATCAGCATTAGCCACATCAGCGTATGGAGCACCAACAACAACTGTTCCGCCGTCTGTGCTGCAATCAATGCTATAACCAAACTGATCACCAGCCATTGTATCACTGCCTATGATAGTATCAATTAATTCAAAGTGGGTTTCTTCTCTAATAACAACATTAAGTCCAACAGCAGGCGCAATGGTAAATGTAATATCTGACCCGGACAAAGTAAAGTCTTTATAGGGAAGATATACCTTTCCATTGCCGTCCTCTACATACAAACTAATACCTGTAACTGGTGTAAATCCTAATGCATATGTTACTGAAGACCCGTCAGCCGTAAGTGTTACGAGTTCGTTATCTTTGGTGAGTCTGTCTTTTCTAGCATACACATATACACTATTAGCACCAGGAGCACCAACGAACATATATCTGTCATTTTGTGACATACACATACTAAAACCAAAATTATCACTAACACTAGCACCGTTCAAATAAATTGGTTGGCGCAAATTAAAGTTGCCAGCACCATCGCGTTCATAAACAAATACAGCGCCTCTGTTACTATTTGTATCAGGAGCACCAACAGCGTACCAGTTGTTACCTCCAGCGACACTAGCGCCAAATCTTGCGACTGATGCACCAATGTCGTTAACTGTTAGAGTGACAGTTTCCTCTAGTACTCTGCTTGGATTCAATACATAAGGAACTACGTTACCAACTGATCCGGCGTCGGGGATACCAACTAGAGCACTTAAACTGTTTTTACCAATAACTATGCTTGTTCCTAAATGTCCATCACCTTCTGTAGATGTGGTTGTTTGAATAGTTGCAGTACTCCAGGGCTCTGCTTTTTTCAGTGCTGACCATTTACCCAAATTGTTTGTATCAACCCAGGCTATCTCATTTTTATTCCAACCGTAGGGAGGTGTAAAATTAGAAAGATCTGTAATTTGTTCAAAGCGTACTGATTCCAATTTCCACAATGTAACTGAAAGATTGTCTATGGCTTCGTCAATTTCAATGTCCTGTTCTACAGTTAAAGTATTGTTTGTTGTTGAAGCTAGTTTAAAAAATCCTCCAAATGGCGGATCTAGTCTTACAACAACTTTGTCATTTTTCACAAGTCCATGGTTAGAATCTGTGGTAAATGTCAACAATCCATTTGTAGAAGATTGAATGCCTGTGATATTTGTAGTAACTTCAGTAACTCTTAATATATCCCAACTGTTGTTGTCAGACTTTGCTACCCAAATCTTTGACCCTCTGCCAATCTGACTTAAATTACTATTAAGAGAACTTATATTGTTGATATCAAACAATGTTAGATCTATATCATCAATGCGTGGATAACCAGCATTGCTAATATCATCTTTATTTGAGCCTGAGCGTAAACTGAATAAGTTTTTAGTATAATTGTTAGGAACTTTATAAAGGTCTACCTGCTTAAATCCCAAGTAGTCAGGATTACTTACAGTATCTCCTGAGTCTAAAAATTCTATCACAACTGGATTGTTTTGTGATTGTGCTTCTGGCAAAATTACTTCAACTACTTGGTTACTATCAATGCTGCCATATTCACCAACTCTGAACGCCCATTCTTCAAAGAAATCTACCTCTTGATCTAGGTTTGTTAGATCTGCCTTTGTTAATTTGTTGATAACTTCAGGTGTGCCCTTGCCTTTAATCATGCCCTGATAGAACTTAACCTGGCTTACATCATCCAAACCTATGTTCTCTAAATAATCTCTACTACGGAAACCTATTGTTCCTTTAGCAGCATGATCAGTACTAGTTTCCAAATTAACATTATCAATATCAAAGAAGTCAGTAAATCTCTGTGCCTTATTACTAATATTTGGCACTAGGCCTGTTCTTTGATTTGGACTTAGTATCCAATTGTTATAATCAAATACAAGTGTACCACCATGATCTTTGGCAGCAACATAAATTTTGTTATTGAAACTTACGTAATCTGCTCGTTTATAATCTTTGTCCTGCTGCCATAAATCGTATTCACTATCATTGATAAAATAACCAGGAGCATGGATAGTACCATTCCAACTACCTGCCTTAGTACCAACAATTTTCATGCGCTCCTGTCTATTGCCCAATTCTGGTTGATAGATAATATCGTTGAAAATTGTAGAGTTATTAAACACTATAACATGTTCATACTGAATAGGATCTAGTACAGCACTATACAAATATGTTTTGTCTGGATTGATAGTAATTGTTGTATTATTATCAATACGACGAACATTATAATCCACCTTCTTAATAGGCTGGTTGTTAGCATCACGCAATGTTATACGTCTACTAAAATCATCAGTAGTTGTAAACTCTCGTTCAACTTCTAAAATATCATAGCAAGGACTTGCGCTGAATACGCTGTCATTTGGCCAAATTTGTTGTGTCCAAAAAACAAACTCTTGAGCAGTTAGGGTAAAATCCTTAACTTCTCCATTAACAGTACTATTAAATACCAAACCTTTAGATTCCAGATACCTTTGGTAACTAACAAACAAATCACATACTTGCTGCACACTTGTGAGTGTGACTCCATATGGAATATCTGCTGTATAATTTTCAAAATCATTGAATACAAATATGTTTGTATTGCCAACTGTCTTTATAATTCTATTTGTAGAATTCACACTAGGAATAATTCTAAAATAGGGATTGTCTATGTCGTAGCCGGTAATCTGATAACCGTCTGATCTTTTAATAACTTGTATACCACTATAAGTTACTTTGTCAACAGGAGTGCTTTTTAAAGTAATTAAACTATAATCGTCGTCTGGTATGAAAACAGTTTGGTTGCTACTATTAGGGGTAGCACTCTCAGCTACAACTTTTAGGAAATTTTTATCACTAAAGCCAGCAAGTTTGTAGGCAAGGTTTAATCCAAGGTTTCTAATCCTAGTGTTATAATCTGTAGGATTTAGATCCATATATTTGAGGTAATTGTACAAGAACTGGTTTGCACCTTCAACGCGATTTATATTACCATTATCTGTAACACCATGCATGTGGAAATCACTAATTACAGGCCTATAACTCTTGCCTGTTTTAAGTAACTGATTAAACTCTGTGTTTAGTTGTATTAAGTTTGTATCATATAGCAAACCAAAATATTTTGCAGGTTGTTGTAGCATTGCAATTAATTGCATTGCGAATGGATATTCACTACTACGAACCCAAGCAGTTTCTACTGGGCTCTCATCTCCAAAGGCCCATGGATCATTAGTGTTAGAACTTACAGCGTCTATTGTTAAGAAATCCGATGGTGCTCGTAGTACGCCCTGTTGGTCAACTGGCACAACACTTGTAAGGCCAGGACGCTTATAATTTTTTTGTATTGAAAAATCTTCATTGATTATACCATTGTACAATTTACCTGCTTCTAGATCTTCCCAGAGTACTGTATTACCAGCAGTATAAGGAGCCTCGCCATACCTATCATCCCACCAGGTAGGTTTTTGTGTTTGACCTAACATCTCCCAGGGTGTTAGATGTGGCGTATCAGTATCATAAAGCCAGCGATAGATAGCACGCCAGCTGCCAGGCAATTTTGTATTAGTTAATTTTTCAACACTGTTTTTATAGTTCCAGCTAAATTTATTTTCTTCTGTAAAGGTACTATTTTTGTAACTATCCAAGCGGTTTTTTTGTGCCCAGGATCCAAACAACCCACGAATAATACTTAACTGTTCGTTTCTATCAGCCAGTGTGGATCTAAAGTAACCGGGCAGTAGATCGCTAAAATCAAATAGATCTTTTCTATACTGAGTTTTAATATTATTATAGATACGCTTTTCTAGTTCTAGAATAATATCATCTCTTAAATCGTTATAGGCGGCCCATTTACTACCGTCATGTCCTTGTATGATATTAAGTGTAGTACTGAAGGTATTATCAGCGTAAACTCTAGGAGTATATTTTGGCCATAGTCCTAGTTTTGTTGGCGTTGGTGGTACGAAACTACCGTCTGTGTTGGTGTACTCTACCATCTCAATAACATCACCAACTTGTAATACTACATCGTTAGTAAAAGTAACTTTTGGTTCATCTGTATCAAAAGAATAGTCCACGCCTTCAGTTAACAGTAGTACATTTTGTCCTCTTACTCTATAAACAAGTAATCCGCGAGTGCTTATTGAAGTTAAATCGAACTGGTTGTTAAATTCAAATGTTCTTTCTGTAGCGTCGTCAATAGTATAATACACAGTTGTTTTTTGACTGCCCCAGGGAAGCATGTCACTATAATAAAACGCAAATTCTTCGTTTTTACTACCTACCATAAACTCAAGTATCTGATCAACACATCCACGAATATTTCTAAGATCTAAATCAAGTTTATTCATGTTATCAATAAACTTGTTTTTAAATCTTGAGTATTCCTCCATACTAAATCTTAAAGCATTAACTATACTAGCATCAGTATTTGTAAAGAGATATAATGGTAAAATAGATCCCGCACTGTGCTGTAGAATCTTGCCAGGATATTGTTTTACTGGCAAATCTCGTGTGTTATTGCTACCCAGGGCAACTCCTGTAAATTCTTTAATTGTCCTAGTAGACTCTACTAGATGGTTTCTAATTTGTCCCAGTGTAAGGTTTTCAAAGTCACCATTATTTGCATTGTTTTCTAAGTTTTTAGGAACTTCATAATAACCTAATAGGTTTTTATAAGTGCTATAAACCTTAATAGTAATATTATCATTTGGTGCAAGAGCAGAATTAAATGTAATATACCATCTGTTGTTTGTTTCTACAACACTATATTTCTGCTTGTACTGGAAAGTGCCATTCACGTAAACTAACAAACTTTCGTCTGATCTATCTTCTGGCTCGCTGCCAATCTCAAAACTATATAATTCATCGGTTACAGTATATTCAACAATCTGGAACTGTCTACTTTCACTGGCAATTTTCGTCCATCCATTCAGCAGTGTCTTTACTGTGCCTGTTCTGTCATACTGATGTACATGGCCGCTTTTAACAATAACATTTACTTGACCAGTTCCTGTTTTTGTATAAGCAAACGAATCTGAAATAAAATTATTGTCAAATACAATATCACCTACGTTGTTAAAGTTTTTATAGCTAAGGCCAAAATTAAGAATACTATCATTTACACCATTAAGATTTCTCTTATAGCTAAAGAGTTTAGTGCCAGCAAAGTTAGTGCTAGGATATGAGGTTACAGTGCTAAAACTATTATGAGCACCATCAAACACATCAAACAATGGTTCTTGATTTAACTTAGTTTTTTGTTGAGCTAGTCCCCATGCACTATTTTTGTAATAGTAAACAACACCCTGATTGCTTGCTCCTAAGGAACTAAGCACATTTGTATTTTCAGGCACTGTGTCAATTTGTACTAGATTGATAATTTTAGCAGTGTTAACGTTGCTGTCCTCATCAATAAAATCTACACGATAAACTTTATTTCTTACATGTGGATCTGTATCACTAGCAAAAATAACTGTCATGTCAGGTGTAAGAGCAATGCCGTCAGCAAAGTATCCAGTAGTTCCATTTACATTGCTAAGTGCATCGTCTTGTTCAGTATCAATAATACTAACTGGTGCCTTACTAGTAATTCCCATATTATAGAGATGCAAATTAGGTATAAATTCTATAATTGGT
>Ga0255769_10000088_pt1 | contig 97679 bp, 133 predicted proteins | sample 041ome_9_FD_179637 | JGI IMG/M metagenome (GOLD analysis project Ga0255769, IMG submission 179637) | Coastal salt marsh microbial communities from the Groves Creek Marsh, Skidaway Island, Georgia - 041413US metaG (version 2) | ecosystem: Environmental > Aquatic > Marine > Intertidal zone >...
ACAAACAAGGACCTACAACTTATACAACACAACGTCAGTGCGAAATTGAAACTCGTTACAAAGAAACACAGAAGGAAGTATACAGTCATAGCACAGTTACTTTCAGCGATGAGAATGGTCGTAGCTATACGCTCAGTTTTCAAAAGAAGTAATTGACATGCACTAAATAAAGTGCTAATATAATAACGTAAACTAAAAAGGAGAAGTGCTAATACGGTTGATATAACCGTAAAAGGATAAATAAATGTATGAAAACTACATTAAAAGGATCCTTAGGATTAGTACACATAATGACTGACTTAACTGAAAAAGGTTATGAAGTCTTTACTCCACTTAGTGAGCATTCAACAGTTGATTTGATTGCTTACAAAGATTATAAGTGCGAACGCATTCAAGTTAAGTATAGAGAACCATATCGTAACAGAGTAGAGGTTCCTATGCACACAGTACAAAATGGTAAGAAAGCGCCATATGATACTAAAGAAATTGACTTGTTTGCAGTTTATTGTCCAAGTTGGGGCATTAAATATGTTCCACCAAAAGAAGACGGTAAAGGCTACTTTCTAAAAGAAGCAGACTTTACTAACGAATAGGAAGATTGGCCGAGTGGTTTAAGGCGGGGGATTACTAATCCCTTGTACGTGAGAGCGTACCGTGGGTTCGAATCCTACATCTTCCGCCAAGCGGGTATTGTGTAATGGTAAGACCTCAGATTTCCAATCTGATGATAGGAGTTCGATTCTCCTTACCCGCTCCAACAACAACTAAGGAGGACTTATGTTCTTTGGAGTAGCTCTAATCATGGCTTTGTTCGTCCATGACAATAAAGAGTTTTTCGACACAGTCGAACAGAACAGAAAAGACGGAATGTCTTGGCATTATGTAGGCAAGCAGGAACCAGATAATAATCCTGCTATTACAGTCAAAGACTTTCAAAACAAAGATGTAATTTTTTGGAAGATGGATAAGTAGAATGTTGGCCGGCGTGGCACAGTTGGTAGCGCAAGGGTTTTGTAAACCTTAGGTCGGGAGTTCGAGTCTCTCCGCCGGCACCATTTAACTTATCCAAAATAGATTGACAACGATAAATAAAGATAGTATAGTATACACATACTAAAGAAACAAGGAATAGATAAGTGTTAAGAACATCACAACAGTCATCATTACAGTGCTGGTGCCCTTCAAAAGGAAGGGGTATGTCTTAACGCGACTTTGTAAAAAGTTTATTTTAGACAAGCCCCTAGCACTAATAATGTTAGGGGCTTTTTTTATGAGTTTTTGTCGGGTCGGTACAGTTGGAGTGGTACACTGGTCTCCAAAACCAGGACGAGAGTCAGGGGGTTCGAATCCCTCACCCGATGCCAAATATGTGAGCGTGGCGGAATGGTTACGTACCGGATTGCAAATCCGTGTAATGCAGGTTCGAGTCCTGTCGCTCACTCCAATTATAAAGGATAGGAATATTGCAAAAACGAGGCGAATTTAATTTAACTGCAACACTGTACGACAAGCGAGGGCGTATTCTCGCTGTAGGCACAAACAGTTATTCAAAGAGTCATCCTTTGCAAGGTAAGTTTGCTGTTGAAGCAGGAAAGCCTGATGCAATATTCCTACATGCAGAAATTGATGCACTACGTAGATGTAAGGACTGGTCGTCGATTAGAAAGATTGTAATTGAGCGTTATGATATAAACGGTAATCCAAAACTTGCAAAACCATGTAAAGTGTGTCAACATGCAATTGAAAGCATAGGTATTCCAGAAATTGAATATACTGAGTAAATTCTAAATACAAATCAGGTTGACAATCTTAACTAATGGTGCTACACTATATAAAATAAACAAGTGAGGCAAATATGAGAACACAACCACAAGATATTATCGCAAAGCTAGAAGCTGATAACAGTAAGTTAGCTAAACAAGCAATCTTACAAGAAGCACTTGACGAAGGTGTTCCAGAGTTTTTTGAAGGCATTAAACTAGCACTTGATCCACTTGTAACATTTGGTGTTAAGAAAGTTCCAGAGCGTACAGACGTACTTACAGGACAAGGATTGGATTGGAATTCATTCAAATATCTTGCTAATCAACTTATCAACCGTGAACTAACAGGACATGCGGCACGTGATGCTATTGAACTAGCAATGAGCGTTGCAACTACAGAACAATGGAATGGATTTTATAGACGTATCTTAATCAAAGACCTACGTTGCGGTGTAAGTGAAAAGACTGTTAACAAAGTAGTGCCAGGTTGTGTTCCTGTGTTCACTTGTGCTCTTGCACACGACTCAGCTAACCATGAAAAGAAAATGGTTGGTAAGAAACAGATTGAAATCAAACTAGACGGTGTTCGTGTACTAGCAGTATGTCGTGATGGCAAAGTAGAATTGTTTAGTCGTAACGGCAAACAGTTTCATAACTTCCCTCATATTATTGCAGAGATTGAAGAAGTATTAGCAACTAAGCCTGCACCATATGACTGTGTGCTAGACGGTGAAGTAATGAGTGCTAACTTCCAAGACCTTATGAAGCAGGTACATCGTAAAGATAATGTACAAAGTGAAGATGCTGTTCTACACTTGTTTGATTTTATTCCACTAGAAGATTTCCAAAAAGGTGTATGGAATAAGCCACAAACTTATCGTAGTAACTTAGTCAAGTATTGGGTACTAGAAAATGAAAGCGTTTTAAAGCACGTACAAGCGTTGGACTGGGAAGAGGTAGACCTTAGTACTCCCGAAGGTGAACAACGCTTTGTAGAGCTTAATAAAGCGGCTGTAGACGGTGGTTACGAAGGTGTAATGATCAAAGACGTTGATGCACCCTATGAGTGCAAGCGGACTCATGCTTGGCTCAAAGCCAAACCATTTATTGAAGTAACACTTTCTGTTACAGACGTAGAAGAAGGAACAGGAAGAAATGAAGGACGACTTGGGGCTCTTGTATGCGCTGGGCAGGATGACGGGAAAGATATTAGGGTTAATGTCGGCAGTGGCTTTACGGATGATAACAGATCCACTTTTTGGACTGATCGCGATGCTCTGCTTGGTCAGTTGGTGGAAGTTCGCGCTGACGCAGTAACTCAAAACCAAGACGGTACTTACAGTTTGCGTTTCCCACGCTTTAAAACATTTAGAGGTTTCGAGGTTGGAGAAAAAATTTAAGATGGAAATAGAATTTATTTGTGGCGACCAGCATGTTTTAAAATATTTTCCTATTCGACCAGCTAAAGAAGTATTGCCCGAATGGTACAGTAAATTAAAAGCAAACGACCCTACTATTGCAAAATGTGTGCCTGTAAGAGATATGATTACATCAGGATACATTATTCCTAACGCTTACGAACAGGCAGTAGGAGTAGAATTTGATGGTGAAGTTGATCAAGTAGGTAGAATTTATCCCGTAGAACGTATTGGCGAATTTTATACAGTACTAGATCATATGACAGACCCAAACGCCGGACATACACATGATCAGTGTCCTGTTGATATAAAAGGTAAGAAAAAAGGTTATTTCAAAATTAATCTTCCTTGGCGTATTAAGACTCCAAAAGGTTATAGTTGTTTGTTTGTACAACCGTTTTATCAATTTCAAGATGACATTACTGTTATGCCAGGTATAATTGATACAGACGAATTTGATTTATCAATGATTAACTTTCCGTGTTATCTAAATGATGTAGAAGCATTTTTAAAACCTGGACGTCCATTAGTACAAGTTATTCCATTTAAAAGAGATAATTGGACACATAGTTTAAAATTTGAAGAGCCTACTAAGTCTAGCAAAATGAATTTTTTCTTACATAATATGTACAAAAGAGCATTTCATAACAAAAAACGATTCGAATAGTCAAATTAGGTTGACTTTTTAATAAGTTACATATATAATAAAGCATTAACAGTTAGGAGACTTATGGCATGGCTACTGCAAAATCAATTTTACAAAAACCCAAAAAGAAAGTTGTACGTGGAGCTCCACGTATTAGACGAGGGTCAAAAATTTCATCTCCTAGTTGGGAAGGTTGGGAAGAATGGACAGGCGAACAGATCCATCGCCATAGAGAATTTTGCCGTGCTTTTTATTATGAAAACTTTAAGCCTGTTGACTTATATCAAGCAATATTTAAGTGGATGGAAACCAGTGGCGACTACACTAAAGAGCAAGTTAAGCAAGCAAAGTCTGCTCCTAATTATGTACTAAGCGTTACAGCAGGTACTGTCGCACATACATTACTAGATGGTGCTCCTGACTACAACGAAAAGGAAAACGCATACTGGGAAAGCCTTCCTGGTACAATGGGCAGTAAAAAGCCTGTAAGCGAGTTTTTGAAAAAACGAATTGAAGAAGCGATTGAAGTAGGTTCAAAAGTTGTAGAAGTTAAGAAGGAAGAAGAAAAAGAAAAGTCCAATGTATATGTTCCTACTATCCAAGAACGTATTAGAGAACAAGTTGGACTTCAGATGGAAGCAATCGACGAATGGCTAGATGGGTGGATACGAGACCCAAAGTCGTTTAATCCTAAGGGATTTGACTTTAAAACACATTTCCAAAAAATGGCTGTTACACAAGCACATGCTAGAAAAATTGCGGCATTTTTTGATGGAGAAATTGCTGAATATACAGAATTACTAAATCCGCCAACTAAAGCAAAAATTGCAAAGATGGACGAACATGCTCAAGATATGTTACAGCAACTTAAAGAAGGGTATTCACATTTATCTAAAGATGATGTTAAAAAGATTCTTGAAGCATTAGAAAATATCCAACAAGCATGTCAACTAGTAGTTGATACTAGCAAAGCAACTCGTAAGACTAGAACACGTAAGCCAAAGAGTGCTGATAAACTAGTTGAAAAACTCAAGTATCTTAAGGTTGATAATAAGTTTAGTCTTGCAAGTGTTAATCCTGTAGACGTTGTAGGTGCAAGCGAGCTTTGGGTGTTTAATGTTAAAACACGTAAACTAGGCAAGTATGTTGCACAGAATATAGACCCAACAGGTAGTCGTCGTGCAGGAAGTGGGCTTAGTGTAAAAGGTACTACGATTATTGGGTTCAATGAAGAATTGAGTGTGCAGAAAACGCTACGTAAGCCTGAAGAAAAAATTAAAGAATTTAAAGGTGCAGGAAAAGTTAAGTTACGTACATTTTTAGAGGACATTAACGCTGTAGATATCAAACTCAACGGACGAATTAATACTGATACTATACTTCTCAAGGTAAGTTGATAAATACTTACATGAACCAGTTAGACAACATCAGAGAAGGTCTCGCACATCTTGGGTCAGCGATCGAGACTATTGCAAACACATCGGCCCCTGAAACTCCGCCTGCAACTGTAAACAGTATTAGCGGAAATGCAATTCATGGCGGTAAGATTACTCTGCTACGTAGTACTGGTATTAAAGACCTTGCTTCAAGAACATCATTACTAGTTGAAGACGATCAAATTACTGTAGGTACTGCCGACATTGATGAAATTGTAGGAGACCTTAATATTGAAGGCTCGTTGACAGTAGGCAGTGAACTTACTGTAAAAAAACTTTGTGTTGATGAACTTATTTCAACAGAGAAACGCACAACATCAATGGACTTTCAACCACAAAACGGATCATTAGATATGGTCGGAATTCAGTGGAGGAAAGACGGAGAAAGTACAAAACAGATTGTTTGGAAAGGTAACGGATTCTATGTTAGTAACGATATTGATTTGCATAGAAAAGCTAAAATCCTAATTGACGATATTCCTGTACTAAGTGCAGACTCATTAGGTGTTACTATACAAAAAAGTAGTTTAACAGAAGTAGGCACATTAAGCAATTTACGTACAGAAGGCGATGTAAACATCGACAACTTTGTACTCTATGATAGCGGAATGATGCGCTTTTCAATCGGGTGCGAAGCACCTAATGGACAACTAAGTGTAGCAAGCAATGAAGCAGAGTTTGTTGTTGATCCTGAGTTTGATCATGTAAGAGTAGGAACTTATACTACAAGCAAACTAAGTATTATTACAGATAATCAAGACCGTATTATCATTGGACAAAACGGTGGTATCGAATTAAAAGGAACTGTAGGTATTAATGTACAGTATCCCGGAACTGATGTTGATTTACAAGTTAATGGTCCTGTAAGAATTCAAGATAAAAAAATTGGTGTTGCTTCTGAAATTCCTACAACAGGAAACTTCAATAAAGGTGATTTATTATATAACACCAATCCTCAAGCTGGCGGCTGGGTTGGATGGATTTGTATTGAGGGTGGCACACCCGGAAGCTGGAAAGCATTTGGAGCGATACAAGAATGAAACTAGTACACGATATAAATGCACAAGCAGTAGGTTCTATTAAAAATGGATTAAATGCATTAAGCAATGCTCTATTAGAAATTAATTCAATTGTAGGTGATTCTACATCACGTATATATGTTGACAACGGTGTGCTACGTATTAACGGTATAGCTACACATTCGGAAAAATTAGGTATAGGTGTTAGCAAGGTATCTGATGGAGTATGCCTTGAAACATCTGGTGCTGTTAAATTTCAAGGAAAGAAATTTGAAGTAGGTAACAGTATTCCTACACACGGAATTTATAATACAGGAGACATTGTATGGCACGATACTCCTAAACCAAATGGTAATGTAGGATGGATATGTGTACAAACAGGAGCTCCAGGCCAATGGCAACCATTTGGTAACATTGGAGCCTAGTATTGTTTAAACATTTTAAAAGGCTTTCCTCATTTTGGATATGGGTTGGAAGAATTGCGCCAATGGCAATGTTAACAGCTATAGGCATAAGTTATGCATTTGACCTTATTACTCTAATAGATCACTTATTGTTTGCAACGTTAATTGTTTTTGCAATATTTGCATTTGCATGGTGGTGGTGGACTATGGATACTGTTAAAGCACTTTTTACAATGTTTAGTACTGCAACAGAAAGATTTAATGAAGTAATGACAGAGCTTAAAAGTTTAAAGTTGGATGTTAAAGATGCTAATAATAGGCAACGGAACAAGTCGACAGACAGTAAATCTAAATAATATTTACGGTACTGAGAAAATCGGATGCAATGCAATCTTTCGAGATGTATATACCGATTATCTAGTTTGCTGTGACAAACGGATGGTAACACAAGCTATTGCACACGGACATCCCGATATATACACTAGACAACGTTGGGCACACGATTTTAACAGTGACAGTGTACATTCACTTCCAGACTTAATAGAACATGGAAAAGAACGAAAGGACGACCCCTTTCATTGGGGTAGCGGTCCATATGCAATATTACTTGGCGCTACTATGGATACTAATATTCAAATAGTTGGATTTGATCTATACGGCATAAACGGTAAAGTAAATAATATATACAGTGATACATCAGGATACAGTCCTAGTAACACTACAGCAGTAGACCCAAGCTACTGGGAATACCAAATTTCAAAAGTATTCAACTGGTTTCCTAATACACACTTCAGAATATATAACACAGAAGATTGGTTACTTCCAAAAAGTTGGAATTTGACTAATGTTTCACTTGACAAGTTGAGTAATTTATAATATAATAAGTAGTATTAATAAACAAGGACTTGGCGTCAACCCTTCTAATTCTGCCGCCACATATTTAATAGGAGAAAATATATGGCAAGACATCTAAGTACAAAACACTACGGACACAACATTGGCTTATCGGCAGTGTTCCGTCAACCTAACGCAGATCACTCACACTGTCATTTGCTACATGGTTATAGTCTAGCATTTACATTTACATTCGGATGTGATGAACTAGACAATAAAAACTGGGCAGTTGACTTTGGTGGACTAAAACCTTTAAAGGCTTGGTTAGAAGATAGTTTCGATCACAAAGTAGCAGTTGATGTTAATGATCCTCACATGGATACATTAAAAGATCTTGAAGAAAAGGGTCTAGCAGAACTACGTATCTTTGACGGCGTTGGTGCAGAAAAATTTGCAGAACATGCATTTAATTTTGCAGACAAACTAATCCGCGAAAAGACAAACAATCGTTGTTATTGTGTAAGAGTAGAATGTGCCGAACACGGCGCCAACTCAGCTATCTACGAGGTATAATCATTTGGTTAAGAAGTACATCGAAGGCGAGACTAAAGACGATCGTAAGGCTCGTAAAGAAGCTGAAAAATTACGTAAAGAACAGGAGAAGACGCAGAAAAGTGTCCAACCTGTTCAAGATTTGCCGCAGAAAAATGCGGAACCTCAACCCGTTGTACAAATACCAAACGAACTAAAAGATACTAAAACATACGTTGTTTGTCTTAAACATGGATCAAAGTATAGTTCAGAATACGTAAACAAACTCTATAATATGGTAAAACGACACACTACGTTGCCATATGAGTTTGTTTGTTTTACAGATGATGTACGAGGAATAGACTCACATATCCGTACAATTAATTTACAACAGATAGGTGTACATGGTTGGTGGTATAAAGTTATTTTCTTTGATAAAAATTTTCCGCTAAACGGAAATATCTTATATTTTGATTTAGATATTGTAATTAATGCTAATATTGATAAACTGTTTATGCATAATATTGATGACTTTGTAATTTGTAGAGACTTTAATCGTTCTCTACGTAAAGACTGGGCCCAAATGAACAGTAGTATCTTTAGATTAAAATCAGGTAGTATGGGATATGTATACGATGATTTTGTAAAAGACCATGATATGATTATGCGTAGGTTACATGGAGATCAAGACTGGATTATGGCAAAAGTATATCCTGAAAAAGGAAAATGGAGTTACTGGCCTGATGAGTGGATTCAAAGTTATAAGTGGGAAATGCGAGATAGAGCCGATCTAGCAAAAATTGGTAACATACGAAATTTTACAAAGAAGGCAGAACCAAAAATTTTGCCTAAAACCTGTGTTGCTGTATTTCATGGTGAACCTCATCCGCATCAGTGTGAAGATGATTGGGTTAAGGAGAACTGGAAATAATGTGGACTTTACTTATTGTTAGTATGGTATTTGCAACAGATGATACTATGGAACCTCGTGTAGCTGAATACGGCCGGTACGAAACTAAACAAGAATGTTTTGCTGAATGGTACAAGGTAAGTTCAGAATTTACACAAGGCGAAACAGCATGGTGTGAAGGAATAGACAATGGATGATTTGGATAACAAGGTAGACATTTGGGAACACCGAAATCTACAAGGCGAAGTCTGGGAACTACAGCGCAAACTTGAAAAACTTCGCGAAGAGTTTAACGAGTTTAAAAATAGGTTAACTGGCGATGGAAAATAAATTTATATTTGATGTAGACGGCACATTAACCCCAAGCCGTCGTGGAATGGATGCAGAGTTTCAAAATTTCTTTTTAGATTTTTGTTATGCTAACAAGGTTTACCTTATTACAGGAAGTGACAATCCTAAAACTGTAGAGCAAGTTGGTGAAGATGTTGCTACAGCAGTACAGCGAATTTATAACTGTAGTGGAAATGATATATGGGAAGCCGGTGTTAACGTACACACTAGTGAATGGAATCTACCTGAAGATCCTCATCAATGGTTATCAAAAATATTAAGTGAAAGTCAGTTTTCTTTAAGAACAGGCTTACACTTTGAACATCGTCCAGGAATGTGTAATTTTAGTGTGGTAGGACGTAATGCTAACAACGAACAGCGTAAAATGTATGTTGCATGGGATGAAAAGTATAACGAGCGTAATAATATTGCAGGTCAGTTTAATGCTATCTTTCCAGAACTAGAAGCTCGTCCGGGAGGAGAAACAGGCATTGATATTGCCCCAAAAGGAGCGGATAAAAGCCAAATTGTAAAAGATTTTAGTACAACAGATGTATTACATTTCTTTGGCGATCGGATGGACAAAGATGGTAATGATTATCCTTTGAAGAAAGTAATCATTGACAATGATCTAGGAATTTGCTATAATGTAAACAGTTGGTTAGAAACTTTTAAAATTTTGGAAAAGATACATTATGATTAAACGTATAGGCTTTGCTTGCAAATATATGCATCCGGATCAGACGCAGAAGAAGAAACTACTAGAAGAAATTCAACGACCATTGAACACACGTAGCACCACAGTGCAATGGTTAAATAGACAAACAAGAGATGTTGCAGAAGAACGCTTGTGGGACATCATGGTGCATAACATTCAGTCATACTACAACTTGATTGAATACGTAGGGAGTTTACCTGATGAATTACGAATGGTACGATTGGGCAGTGATGTCCTTCCTGTATACACTCAGTCTGACTGGTGCTATTACTGGAAACGTAGTGATGTGGTCAGCTATTGCGAAAAGCATTTCGCAAGGGTCGGCGCCCTCGCTAGAACGCTTGATGTTCGCTTGTCTATGCATCCTGGGCAGTTTACTGTTTTGGCTAGCGACAACGAAGATATAGTAGATAGGAGCATAGAAGAATTTGAATATCACACCGATGTCATCCGCTGGATGGGCTATGGACAGTCATTCCAAGACTTTAAATGCAATGTACACATATCGGGTCGAAAAGGTCCACAAGGCATCATCGACGCACTTAAAAGACTCTCGCCTGAAGCAAGAAACACCATCACAATCGAAAACGACGAAAACAAGTGGGGACTCGAACACAGCCTCGAACTTGCAGACCACTGCGCACTCGTTCTTGACATACACCATCACTGGTGCCGTGAAGGTGAATACATTCAGCCCACCGACGATAGATTTGCTCGCGTAATTGACAGCTGGCGTGGTGTGCGTCCTGCAATTCACTACAGTGTTAGTAGAGAAGACTTGCTGGACAGACACGCTAAAGGTAAAAAGCCTAACATGAAGTCATTACTAGAGCAAGGATTTAAGAAAGCAAAACTACGAGCTCACAGTGATTACATGTGGAACCGTGCTGTTAACGACTGGGCATTAGGATTTAACAACTATGCAGATATTATGGTAGAGTCAAAGTGTAAGAATCTAGCCAGTATTGCACTACATAAATATAAAACACAAGGAGAACACAAATGGTCAAAAAATGGATTACAGCAAGACTCAGTGAAAGAACCACTCTTGACGGAGCAATTTTAATCGGCGCAGGCGTAGCGTTCTTAATCTTTAAACCAATTGCAAGCCTAGTAGCATACGGTGCTATTGCTTACGGTGCTTGGACAATCTACAAAAGAGAAGACTAAAGTTTATCAATTGTAGTGTCAACATCAACTGACAAATCAAGTCTTTTACGTTGCTCAACACCTTTACGTTGAGCAAATCGTTTAGGATCGCAATCAGGGCAAACGTGGATATAGAAGTCGTCTAATCGCTTCGGGTCCACTTTGCCCTTTTCTCTTTTAAACTCTTGATGACAGTCATCGCATTCAAAGACAGCATAACTACGTAGTCGCTTGTAAGGATGAGTCTTTCCCTTCTTACTTTTGCGCACATAAAATCTAATTTCTTTTTCTATTCTTTTGAACATATTGTATTTATTTACGTTCGGATTATAGAATATAACATAAATACATAGGAGTAAGTTAAATGAGCATAGTAAAATTAACAGACGAAGCAATAAATCAGATGAGCACCATGCTTAAAGAGCATGATAGAGGTGCTATTAGACTAAGCATGCAAGGCGGCGGATGTGCTGGTTTTAAGTATAACTGGGAATTAGAAGATGCTCCTGACGAAAACGATGAAGTAATTGACTTACCAGATGGGAAATTTGTAATTGACAAGGCGAGCATAATGTTTTTGTTAGGCTCAACAATAGATTACAAAAAAGAAGTATTTGGTTCGTACTTCGATATAAAGAACCCTGCAAGCACCAGTAGTTGTGGTTGCGGTGAAAGCGTAGGATTTTAATCAATGGCAAAACAAGATATTTACTTAGGTGTTGAGGGTAACGACGGTACTGGTGATAGTATTCGCGAATCGTTTCGTAAAGCAAATGAAAACTTTACAGAACTTTATGCTGTCTTTGGACAGGGCGGAACTATTAGTTTTACTGCACTAAACGATACTCCAACAGCAATTACACCGAGCGGATTACTAATTGGTAACACTGCTGGTACAGAATTAGTACAAAAAACTCTTACAGCAGGCGACGGTATTAGCATTGACAATTCAAGTTCAAGTAATATTACTATTACTAATACAGGTGCAAATATTAACGCTGACACTAGTCCAATTTTAGGTGGACCTCTCAGTGGCAACAGAGTTTATTCTATTGGACTAATTGCAACATCACCAGAGGCTATTGCAGAATTTAATACTACACATGGTTCGAGCATTACTATTGATGATCTTGTTACAGACAAAAAATTCCAAGATCAATACTACGCACCAAATGTAACATTTGAACCAAATAAATCTGTTCTTGCACGTCAAGAACCTTCTAACGCTAGTGAATATCAAAAAACAATTAGTGAGTACAGAGGCGGAAATCTTGTAATTAATGATCACGGTCTAGATTGGAGTGCAAACGGAACTAAATGGCGCTACTCTACAACTGGAACTCCTCCAGGAGGACTGACAAACAATACTGATTACTTTATTCGTTTTGTAAATGAAGATCAAGTTAGTATTCATGCAACAAAAGAAGAAGCACAAAATAACAATGATACATCAAGACAAGCAGTTAGCATTGCACTTGGTGTAACTACACAACCAAATGGTCAAGACTTTATTAAAGATATTACATACGATGAATCGCTATACGGATTTTACAAAGATGACGAAGCACTTCCACGTAAAAATGTAGTTAGACGTCAAGGTGATAAAATGGAAGGTGCTCTATACCTTCATGATCATCCCGGAGATTTGTCAGGAGTTGACACAGGAAATGCTGAAGACTTGCAAGCCGCAAGTAAATTATACGTAGACAATACATCATATGCATCAACTGAAGATTTATTTGTTACTAAACAAGGCGATGACACACAAGCACGTACTCCAGTAGGCCTTGAAGGTCGCGGACTTAGTTATGCTTATGGCAGTTTAAAGGCAGCGTGTTTAAAAGCACAAGAAATTGTAGAAACTGCTCCAATTGAACCAGGTGCATATAGACAAACAATTACATATGACGATGGTAAAGGAGTGTCCCTAGTAGTTGCAGAAGGAACTACTAACTTAAACACTTCTGCAGAAAATGCAATTACGTACCTAAGAAAAAATAAATTATTCATACAAAAAGCAATCATTGATTATGTAAACGATACATTCCCAAGTCTTTCATATCAAGCAACTAATGTTATTAATCCAAGTACCGAATCAATTCTTTTTAGAAATAAAGAATTTATTATGGAAGAAGTTAAAGCATGGATTAACCATAATATTGGTAATGCTAGTGTTGGTACACTATGGTATGACTTTAGATATAATAGTGCTAAATGTAAACGAGATGTAGGCTATATTGTTGATGCTTGGATTAACGACTTGTCAAAAGGTGGCAACATTGAAACACGCAGAGTTGCATCTAGTTATCTAGCTGGATTAAGAAATGCTGTAGGTAGATCAGATAATCTAAGCAACACTCAAGATCAAATTGCACAAACAAATGCCGCAATTGAATTTGCTAGAGATCTTGTAAAGCAATATGTTCTTACAAATACAGCATATACTCCTAAACAAGGAACATTTGTTGTTGATGCAAATAACTTAACAGCAGTTAGTTTTGAATTTTATATTGGTTCGTCATCTAAAGTACATACATATGTGAACGGCGGACTAGTAAATGGTAACTTAAATGTAAGCAACTTTACTTACGATAACGTTACTGGTATTGCTACACTGACAACTACAACCAACCACGGATTTAGTGCAGGTGACGTTGTTTCAATAAGCGGAATTAATATCAGTTGTACAGATGGCAACTTAGTTTATCCAGAGAGCTTCTTACAAGATACTACCAACGGATATATTGTAGAATCAGGATCTGGAAACAAAGATGTTATCGGAAGAGCTGATATACTTACAACGACAATTACTGATGTAATTTCAAATGGTTTAACTGCTCTAGCAAATCCAATAGGAACAGAATTGCCAGGCACTACCTGTGAGCGTGATGTTGGATTAATGATCGAAGGAATGATCCTCGATATTGGAAATGGAACAAATGCTAATATCAATGCACTACAATCAGCACTAAGATATTTTAATAGTCCATCTGGTGCAAAGGCAAGAATTACACAAGGTGTTGAAACAAGAGCCGCTATTGCTAAATTAAAACAAATTGTTAATCAAGTTATTAGTAACGTTGATTTGCTAACACAGTCTAAAAGATTTGCTGTTACTCCAAATAATCTAGCAACTAATACGTTCGAAGTAAATGTTGGAGTGTCAACCGTCGTTCATACATATGTAACCGGCGGTACTATTACATTTGGCGGTAATACATTTGATGTAAGCAACTTTGCATACAACAACATAACAGGATTAGCTGTAGTTACTACAACTACTGCACACGGACTTAGTTCAGGTGATGTTGTTGTAATTGAAAATGTTGTATTTGAATGTGCAGGATACGAAGGTACTAAAATTTATCCAACTGATTACACAACATCAGTACCGCAATGGCTAAACAGCAACATTAATGATGTTAGTAGTACAGTTAAAGATGCTATTAATACAAAATTCGATATTATTTTAGATATCCTTACTAACGGATTCATTGCAAAAGATAACTATACTCCTGTTGAAGGAAGCACTTATACTATTGACTTTAGTAACGGTGCAGGTAATGATAGTACTGACCAAGGTATTAATACAAACGTTGATATTCTTCCAGGAAAAATTATTGTTGGTAAGACATCAGGAGCAAGAGGACGCATTGTAAAATATATAAGCGGTCTAGACTTAGGTGGTACAGTATACGACAGAGTCGAAGTTGTGTTAATTGAGCCAACACTATTTAAAATTGGTGAAGAACTTGAATACGGTAACCCAACTGCTGAAAAGCAAATTACTATTCACGTTGAGTCTGGTATTTACTACGAAGATTATCCAATTAAAGTTCCTGCTAACGTTTCTGTTAAAGGTTCGGACTTTAGACGTTGTCAAATACGTCCTGCAAGAAGAATTTCACAATCGCCATGGGTACGCACATACTTCTATAGAGACAAGTTATTAGATAATCTTAAAATTACAGATTGGTATGGTGCAGATATTGCAACAGCGCAGGACATTAGTCTTACAGGTACAAACGAAGTTGGCGGTACTATTACAGTAACTCCAGCAGATAATATTTCTCCAACAGCCTGGGACGGCGCTTGGTTCTATACCGACAACGGAGCAGTTGGTTTAATTAGTAATGCCGACGGTGGAAGTAGTTTTGATGTTACTTTGACTGTAGATATTTTACCAAACTTAAATAATATTTCTAGTGGTGCATGGCATATTAAACAAACAAGAAATTATGGATACCATTACTTAACAGATCCTAATGATTCAACTAGTGTTCCTAAGACTAATGATCAAATGGATGTGTTCTTAATGAACGATGCAACAAGACTTGCAAATATGTCATTCCAAGGACACGGAGGCTTTGCACAGGTACTTGATCCTGCAGGTCAAATCCTTATTAAATCACCTTACACACAGGTTTGTGGTAGCTTCTCCGGAAGTATTAATAAACAGGCATTCCGAGGTGGTATGTATATTGACGGTTTTGCTGGTAACTTAGAAACAGTTATTACTAGTAAAGACGACAACTATACACTTAATGTTCAATCGGCAGCAGGTACAGGTTTAAGAATTAGAAAACCACAAACACCTGCTCCATTCTTTATTAATGGTATAAGATATCAAGTTGATGCAGTTTCAGAATACGACGGCGGGACAGGTACAGCAAAATTATTAATTAACAAACTTTCAAATGAAGGTAATGGGTATACTGATAGTACATTCCCACAGCCAATCTTTATCCAGACTGCTGGTAACAGAAGTATGTTGGCAAACGACTATACTCAGGTTAACGATTTAGGTTACGGATTGTTCTGTAACAATGCGTCACTGTCAGAGCAAGTTTCAACATTTACATACTACAACCACACAGCGTTCTTTAGTAATAATGGTTCGGAAATTAGAGCTCTAAACTGTTCTAACGCCAACGGTAACTATGGACTTGTTGCCGCTGGATCAGATCCAAACGAAACTGTTGACATTGTTACTTCACTACGTAATATGCAACAGCCTGCTAAAGTATATAATGATCCAACTAACGTATACGGATTTGGTGAATTTAATCATAATGCAGGTAACTTTAGTATATTTGTTTATGATTGTGACTATCATCCATATGCAAATAGTATTGTTGATGTTTATACTTCCTCAGGAGTTACATCATACGAAGTAACAGCAGTTAGTGCAGTTGATGTTCCAGTTAGTAATACTGGTGGATACTCGGGTGCTACCGGACCAACTGGAAGAAAAGGTGCTAATCAAACGATTTATAGGTTATCAGTTTCAGGCGACACTGGATTAGAAAATGCTATTACTGGTTTACATAATCCTGCATTAGCAAGTGATGCTTCACCATATGTAACAATACGTATGAACAAGAATCACTTGTTCGACGATGTTGCAGGTGTTACAAGTATTAGACCTTCAACAGCAGTTATCTTTGAAGAAAATACAGATAGAGTATATAGAAGTATTAGCTTTAATAATCAAGACAGTGATAACAGTGCATTACCTGCAGATCGATTCCAGATTGTATTTGATGGCGGCTTTAGTCACGTTAACTTAACAATGCGTAATGTAGAAGCGGCATTGAACACTTATGCAGGTGTTGGTACAACAATGGGTGCTACAGCAGGTGACGTTGTGCTTGCTATTGAAAAAGTAACAGCAAGTTTACAAGCTAGACTTGCAAATAACGATATGATTTTCTCCTTCCACGGAAAAACACACATTGTTGCAAACTATACAGACAGAGGCGACTATGCTACTGTACAACTAAATGACTTACCTGCAAGTAATATTAATAGTGTAGGTGGATTGTTTAGTGCATCTGGACTTGCAGAATCTATTATATTCAGTGGAAACGCAACAAGAACTATTCCTCTTTCGTTACAAGATGGAGAAAGTGCTAGTATCACAGTTGGTATTTCAACACTAAGAGCTAACGGACATGACTTTGATAAAATTGGTACTGGCGGTTTCAACACTACTAACTATCCAAGTATTATTTACGGTGATCCAGTTAAGCCAGCGGCACAGGCAAACGAAGTCAATGAACGAGGCAAAGGGCGTGTGTTCTTTGCAAGTACTGACCAAGACGGATTCTTTAGAATTGGTAAGTTCTTTAGTGTAGACCAAGGAACAGGTACTGTTACATTTGCGGCAAGTATTGCTATTAGTAACTTGGATGGACTTGGATTTAAACAAGGTGTTAGAATTACAGAATTTAGTAATGATGATACAATGTCAGATGCTGATCCAGCGGCTGTTCCTACAGAGTTTGCCGCTGAAGGATTTATAACACGTAGACTACATTTTGATAGAAACGGTACTAAGCTAGTTACAGGAACAATTGGTGCAGGTGTACTAGCAAGAGATGGTACTACTGAAATAACCGGCGATATTAATGCTGGCGGCTATAAGTTCTATAATCATGCTGATCCAACAAATCTTCAAGATGTTACAACTAAAAGTTATGTTGATGCTAGAACACCATTTGGCCCAGAAGCAATTGGTGCTAATATTGGAAATAGACAAACTAACGACATACTAGTCTGGAGCGGTACAAATTACGATAATCATACACTAGCAGGTGACGTTTCATTAACAGTAGCAGGTAACGTTGCTACATTTGCAATTACTTCAGATAGTATTGTAAATGGAGATATCAATTCAAATGCAGGTATACTACAAAGTAAACTTGCAATGAACGCGGCTACTACTAGAGCAAATGCTACTGGTATTGTACAAGCAGATTTAGGACTAGCAAGTTTTGATAGTGGTGACTTTACTGTAACCAATGGTTGGGTAACACTAAAAGATAGTTCAGTTGATTTTGCTGATTTACCAGAAATTGCACAAAATACAGTGTTTGGTCGAACAAACGCAAGTGCAGGAGATGCATCAGCTGTTACATTTGCTGATGTTGTTAACATTGGTGGGTCATTTACTACAACAGGCGTTGCAGACAGAATTGTTAAAACAGGAACTGATGGTAGAATTGATGCACAGTCGTACTGGTTAGATAACTATAAAATTCTAGACCAAACTTCAAATACAATGACAATGACAACACCGGGTGGTGCTAAAGTGTTTGATACTGTTGGTACAGTACCAAGTAATACTACTTCAACATTCCCTGGAACAATAAAAATTGGTAGTACAAATAGTGTTCCGTCATTCTTCCAAAAGAATAGTAGTTATGGTGATCCGTCAGATGCTACACAGAACTCACCTGTATTAGCAAGTGACTGGATGTATACGTCATTTATTGAAGCGCCTGGCGAAAAGGGTGCTTCAAGTACAGGCATTGCAATTGGTGCTGGTACAGGATTTAGTAGTGCTGGTGAAGTTAGTATTGTAGCAAATAATAACGTTGCTTCAGTAATATTTAAACAGTCAGCAGTAACACCAAGTTCAAATGGTGGTTATGACTTAGGTACTAGTAATTTAAAGTTCGGTACAATTTACGGTACAGCAACAGCGGCACAATATGCTGACTTAGCAGAAAATTATTTAGGAGATAATAGTTATGAACCTGGTACAGTGCTTGTATTCGGCGGACAAAATGAAGTAACTATAACAGACAAAGTAGGCGACAGAAGAGTAGCAGGTGTTGTTAGTACAAATCCTGCACACTTAATGAATGTTGATTTGTTTGGTGATTTTGTAAACGCAGTTGCATTAACAGGTAGAGTACCTTGTAAAGTATTAGGGCGGGTAGAAAAAGGAGACTTACTAGTTACGAGTGCTATCCCGGGCTACGCTATTGTAGACAATGATCCTAAGATAGGAACTGTAATAGGTAAGGCGGTGGCCAGCAAAGACACCGATGACCGCGGAACAGTTGAAGTGGTTGTAGGGAGAGTATAATGGCACAGCAAATTATAAACATCGGAACTAGTGCTAACAAGGGCAACGGTGATCCAATTAGAACAGCTTTCACAAAAGTTAATGATAATTTTACAGAAGTATACGCAAAAATTGTTGCTATTGAAAATGGAACAATTAATGTTGTAATTTCAGATGTTAAAGGTAGTGTGCATGCTGATGATAGTACACTAATGATTGACGGAATATCTGCACAAGTTGTTGGTCCTGTTAATAATAGTAGTGTAATAACTACATCTTTAGTAGCAACAACACTAACAGGAGATCTAACAGGCGATGTTACAGGAAATGTAACAGGAACAGTAACTGGAACACTTTTAGGTAACAGTACAGGATATCATACAGGTGATATTACAGGTAGTGTTTTTGCAGACAATAGTACAATACTAGTAGATGCAGTAAATGGAACAATACCAGGCTATGTAAGTTTAACAGTTTTAAAAGCGACAGCGGCAGCAAGTATAGACTTCACCGACTTTCAAACAAGAATAGCGGCATTATAAGGATAAAGATATGGCAAATAGAATACCATTAATTGTTGACAGAGATGATCAAAACAAACTAAAAGAACTTCCGGTAGGTGACAATTTAAATCTAACAGGAAGTGGAATAGTTGGAGCGGCTAACATTGAGGCAACAGGACTTACTATTGCAGGTGTTAGTTATAATCCATTTAGTGGAAGTTATAATGATTTAACAGATAAACCTAATGTAGCCGCTACTACAACAGACTTGCCCGAAGGTGCTAATCAGTATTTTACAAATGAAAGAGTAGATGATAGAGTTGCCGCAATACTTGTTGAAGGTACTGGTATTGATATTACTTACAATGATTTAACTGGACGTATCACAATTACAAATACTGGTGGTGGTGAAGGTGGTGGAAGTGATATTCCTACAAACTTTACCGGATTAGCATCTAATCAAGTAATGAAGTATAGTACAGCTGATGAGGCCTGGATTAATGGAAGTGTAGCTTATTCTGAAATACTAGGAAGACCAACATTTGCATCAGTAGCAACAACAGGTAGTTATAATGATTTAACTAATAAGCCTGATTTGGTTAACGACATTAATGATTTGTCCGATGTTGATACATTTTCAACAGCACCGACATTAGGACAAGTATTGAAATGGGATGGTAGCAAATGGGCTCCTGCAGATGATATTACATCAGGCGGTGCTGGCTTAGATGCTACAACATTAAATGGCTTTGCTGGGTCATATTATTTAGACTGGGCAAACTTTACTAACAAACCTACATTGTTTAACGGAGAATGGGGAAATTTAGTTGGAACTCCAACTACATTATCTGGATACGGAATTACTGATGCTGTTACTACAGCCGGTGATTACACACAAAACGGTAGTGTTACATTTAAAAGCGATACTGGTATTATAGTAGGCGCAACTGATAATGTTAAATTGTATGTTAACAATGATGTAATTCTTGCAACAACTTTAAACGATCAGGACTTAGATATTAGAGTTAAGCCACTTTCCGGTGAAGTTACTGCAATTAAAATCGACACTGGTACACAAAGAATTGGTATTTTTAATTCATCACCTGGACGTAAATTAGATGTAAGTGGAGATGTTAATGCTACAGAATATTATGGCAGTGGTGCTAACTTAACAGGAATTACATTAGGACAAGTTTTAATTGGGGGTTCTGAAACCAGCAATAGTGTTAGTTTTGGTAATGTGACACCGTTTACAGCAAATACATACAACTTAGGTGCATCGAACAATCGTTACCAAAATACATATTCAAATTTTTATTACGGTGACGGATCTAATCTAACAGGACTTAGTGCAAGTATTGTTTCAGGATTAGCAAGTGTTGCAACAAGCGGAGCATATGCAGACATATCAGGTACTCCAGTACTAGCAAATATTGCTACATCAGGATCATATGGAGATTTGGTTGGAGCACCGTCAATTCCAACTGATATAACAGACTTAGGTATTAGTGACGGAACTGTTGGACAAGTACTAACAACTAACGGTGCAGGAGTATTTACATTCCAAGACGCAGGAGATTCGATTGGAAATTTAACTGTAACTAATAGTACAATAACTACAACAGATGCGGCGATTACATTTACTGACGATGTAGTGTTTAGCGGATCAGTGAGTGCAGATAGCTTTACTGGTACTGGTACAGGAACTCCTATTATCGATAGTGCGGCAAGTATTGAGCTACAAGCCGTTGACGCAGTTAAAATTACTACTAGTCCATTACGTTTAGCAAGTTTTACAACTACTGAACGAAATGACTTAACGCCAAGTAATGGCGATATGATTTATAATACTACTACAAATAAATTCCAAGGCTATGCAAATAGTGTTTGGGTAGATCTACATTAAGGAGTCGCAATGAGCGAACGCGAATATATTGTTAGCTTGAATCGCGGTGTTGATTATGATTCTTTTTGGAATCAAATTGAAAACACTAGTGAAGACGATGGATTTGTTCCGGCTAGACGAGTTGATATTGTAAACAACAGAGACGGCAGTTTGAGAAGTTGTCACTATAGTTTAACAGACGAAGAAGCAAAAACTCTTACAAATGACCCTAGAGTTTACAGTGTAGAAATTCCTCCAGAACAGCGTGACGATATTCAAATTGGGTTGACAGCACAAGAAATAGCCAACTTTAATAAAACTACAGTTGATGCAGGTAATTATAGAGACTGGGGTAAAATACGTCATAGCTTTTTAGTTCAACCATATGTTGGAAACGAAACCACTAGTAATTTTCCATATATATTCGATGGCACTGGTGTAGATGTTGTAATTCAAGATAGTGGACTACAAGTTGACCATCCAGAGTTTGCTATTGATGATCTTGATATTGATTACAGAAATGGCTCAATTATTGACGTTATAGGTGATGGCAGTGATTTCTTCAAACGTGAAGTTACTGTTAACGGTGTAAGAGTTATGGGTGCTGGCACAGTAGGTGGACAAACAGAAGTACCAGATGCATGGTTAGAAAAAGTAGCACGTATGTTTGAATTATTTACAGATCCAAATGGTGCAGGCATTAACGAAGAATACCAAAGAAATTTAATTAAAACACTCCGTGGTGCCACAGGAACTTATCATGCAGGATTACCAACTATACAAAGAGTAGCAAGAGGTGCAGGAGCAGATTACACTCCAAACTTCTTAACTGACGAAGGTGTTGCTAGTTGGAATTTAACAGACTTGTTTGATACGACTGTACAAAATGACATGGTATGGTATTTAAACTCAACTGGTGATGGGTATGGCGATGGTGACATTGACGCACAAGAAGTTATTGAACACGTATTCCACACACTTCATATGCACGGTTTACCTGCAGATGATATAAAATTATATAGTTTCTTAGCCGCTGATTGGCAGTCAGGCGATTTGTATGCCGCAATGGAAGAAGCATACGATGCTGGCAAGTGGGATCCATCAGGTTATCAAGAAAATCCAGATGATTGGAAAACAGATGCAGATGCATTTGAAGTAGCCGCAAAAGAATACTTGTTCCTACTAAACTTTGCTATGTTTGAATACACAGAATTATGGGACGGTGGAAGTCTTGCTCCAGAGTGGACAGATGATATGCGCACTCAAGCAGGCATTCTAGCAAATAACCCATTAGGTTATGCATTCCATAACACATACATTGCTCCAATTATTAGCAAACCATCACTTGCAACAATTAGAAGCATATTCCAAGATGGTAACACACCAGCACAAGACAATCCAGCAATAGCAGGTGGTTCAGGATATGTTGCAGATACAGGATATAGAGTACATCAAATAAATTGGGCCGAAGCAAGTGGTTTACCTTTTACACAAAGTTCAAACCATTATAGAGATTATCACGGACACGGCACACATGTTGCAGGCACAGCCGCAGGATTAAATTTTGGATGGGCAAAAAATGCACGTATATACTCTGTTAAGCTCGCTGGACTGGAAGGGTCTGGAGATAGCGGCACTGGTATTAGCACAACATATGCATTTGATTGTATTAAACTTTGGCATAGAAATAAACCCATAGATCCAACGACAGGATTTAAACGCCCTACTATTGTAAACATGAGTTGGGGTTACAGTGCAGGGTATGGCGATCGTCCGGATGGTGTAAGTGATCTTGTTTATCGCGGTACAACTTACAATCTAGGTAACGATCCAGACTTTAATAATACTGCACACCGTACTAGTACATACGGATTTTATCCATATTTTACAAGTAGTGGTTATCGATATCCTGTTAGAATTGGTTCTATTGATGCAGATGTACAAGAATTAATTGATGAAGGCATACATGTATGTATTGCCGCAGGAAATAATAGTTTTAAAATAGATGTGCCAGGCGGTGACGATTATGACAATATTGTGTTTAGTTCAGGAGGAACAGGATTCTATCAAAGAGGAAGTTCACCATATGATGATCAAGCATTTATGGTAGGATGTCTAAGTGCAACTACTGCATCACCCGAACAGAAAGTTGGTTTTAGTTCAAACGGTCCAGGAGTTGACATTTATGCGGCTGGTCATAATATTATTAGTGCAAGTAGTAATATTAATCAGATTGGTGGCGTAACTTATTTTAATAATTCTAGTTTTAAACAAATCAATATTAGCGGAACTAGTATGGCAAGTCCACAAGTATGTGGTTTAGGAGCAATTTATTTACAAGCAAATCCAGACTGGAGTCCAGCACAATTACGTGATCGTTTACATAAAGACAGTGCATCAACATTAGAAGATGGGGGTCTAACTGATTATGCTGATACTTCACAAATTAGTGGAGGTCCTAATAGATTAATGGTAAGTCGATATGGTGTTGTGTCACCATATAATAGTAACTTATATGCTTTAGGCAAAAAGCGGTAAATACTGTATAGGAGCAGAATATGGCAATACAGACAATTAATATCGGAACAATCGCAAACGACGGAACCGGAGATGACCTTCGTGAAGCGTTTGTAAAAGTTAATAATAACTTTTTAGAACTCAATGCAAGAGATCCAGAAAGAACAACAGCCGCAAACTTAGGAGCGTCGGGACAAGGTATATTTGCACAGTTAAATGGTGCAGAACTACAATTTAAAAAGATTGTTGCAGGCTCAGCTGTTACTCTTGCATCTGATGCTAATACTATTACTATTAATTCTACTGCTACTGGATTGCCTAGTATACAAGTTTTTGCAGATAACAACAATACTATTGTTGATGCTAATAATGATACATTAACTATTGCCGGTGGAAATCTTGTCACTACTAATTTAGTAGGAAATACAATTACTATTGCTTCTGAAACATCTTTAATTACAGACACTAATCCAAGACTTGGTACTAATTTAGACGGTGCTGGAAATAAAATTTATGGTACAAGCGATATTGAAAGTAATATTTGGGGCATTGACATTCGTCAAATGGACGGTATACAATCATTTATTAATCAACTTGATTTAGGAGAAGCACTTCCTACATCTTTTAGTAATGCATTAGAATATCTTTCACGTAATTTAGTTATTGAATTTGACGATGGTACTCAAACATTTACAGCATCAAATGAAGTAACAGCAGATATGGGAACACTACCTGTAGCATAAATATGTATATAGGAGTAATACATGGCAAATATCCTTTGGACAGTTAGCACTGGACACAGCTTAGGAACAATTAATGAAAGTATTGTACAGACAATTGACTTGCCTGTAGATAATACTGTTGACTCTATTAGATTAATTAGTGGAGATTTACCAGGTGGTTTAAGAATAGAAAATTTAACACTATCAGGAACACCATTTGAAGTTAAAGAATTAAAAGATTACGAATTTGTTTTAAGAGCAAAAAAAGGAAATAGAGTAGAAGACATTACTCTAACAATTACAATTGACGGTGCTGATGCTCCAATTTGGATTACACCTGAAGGTCCGTTACCGTTAGGACCAAATAATAGATTTTATATTTTAGATAGCAGTCCTGTAGATTTTCAATTACAAGTTATCGATGCTGATTTGCCAGCAGGTGATAATATTGAATATATTTTAGAAGATGACGGCGGCGAGCTACCACCCGGAATATCATTAGATAGAACAACTGGTAAACTTACAGGAATTGTTGAGCCACTGCTGGCGTTGGAACAAAGAGCTAGTGCAGGATTTTTTGACACCAATTTGTTTGGTTCTTTCCCATATGACTTTGGTATTAAAAGTTTTAATGGATTTGAAAGTTACTATTACGATACAACATTTTACGACTATGCAGTTCCTACTCAAAGTCCTAAAAAACTAAACAGAAATTATCAGTTTACTGTTTCAGCAAGTGACGGTGTAACTATTATTAAGCGTAAGTTTCAAATTTACTTAGTTGGTGATGATTTCTTAAGAACTGATAATACAATTATGCAAGTTGCAACTGGGTTGTTTACTGCTGATAACACATACTTACGAGCCCCAATTTGGTTAACGCCTAGTGATTTAGGATATCGACGTGCTAATAACTATGTAACATTATTCTTAGATGTGTACGATCCAACTAGTAATCAAGGTATTATTAGTTTTACAGTTAAACCGTCAAATGCAGATGGAACAGCAAGTATATTACCTCCGGGTATGGAACTTGATAGTATAACTGGTGAGATTGCAGGGCGTGTTCCTTATCAGCCAGCAGTTACGAAAGAATACAAATTTACAATCGAAGCACTAAGACAGCTTGGTTCTTCATCATCTACTTCTACACAATTTTTTGCAAACAACTTAGGTAAGAGTCCTTGGACTCAAATTAATCCTCAATTTGAACCAACTGATTTATTTTATCCAGATGACGAAAACAACTTTTCTTTCTCAGACTTTGCTGATAGTTATTTTAATACAGGAAATACTGAAACAGGTTGGTTAGTGTTTAGCGAAGTTGCGTTAACTGAAGATGATGCAAGTGATAATAAAAATTATGTTGCATTAGATATTGTAGATACAAAAGTTTGGGTTATTGAACAAGGTAAAGTTGTTGCTTCTAATGCAGATAGTGCATTAACTAAAATTGAAAAAGGAACAACAGATTATAATAGAGGACAGTTTATTGGCACTATTGCTAACGTAGGTTATAAGACTTATGATAATAATGGTGCAGTTACAGCTAATAAAGTAGTTACTATTAGTTTTTATAATTATGAAAAACAAGTAACTTCAGAAATTAATCCTACGGTTGCTAAAGATAAAGAATTTACATTAAAACTATTAGGTGAAGTTGAAAGTGCCATTACATGGAACACACTAAGTGATCTTGGAAATCTAAGAGCAAACTTTACATCTACTCTTCGAGTAAATGCATCAAGTAACGTTCCTAATGCTGTTGTATTATATTCACTAAAGTCAGGTAGATTGCCTCCAGGTATCATATTAGCAATTGATGGACAACTTCAGGGTAAAGTTAGACAGTTTGGTACTGTTGATTTACCTGGATTAACAACTATTGATAAAACTACACAAACAACTACTTTTGACGGTGCAACAACAACTATTGATAGAAGTTATACATTTACTGTCGAAGCAAGAGATCAGTTTAACTTTAGTGCTAGAACACAAGAGTTTACTATTACTACAACAGATCCAGATGATATTTTATATAGTAGTATTACTATGATACCATTGCTTCCTAAAGAACAGAGAAATACATATAGAAACTTTATTTCTGATCCGACAATCTTTACTCCTGGTAGTATTTATAGACCAAACGATCCAACGTTCGGACTACAGCCAGAAATTAAAGTATTAGCATATGCAGGTATTGAAACTAAAAACATTAGAGAATATGTTGCGGCTATTGCTAAAAATCATAAGCGAAAAAGTTATAAACTTGGAAATATTAATAAAGCAATAGCAAAAAATGTTGGAAGTAATGATACAGTTTACGAAATAATTTATGTTGATGTTATTGATCCGGCAGAACCCGATATTGGAAAAACTAAAACTAGTTTTACTGCACAATCTAAAAACAGAATAACAGTAGATAGTATTCAATATGCAGTTACAGACGACAATACTGGTGTTGGTACAGGCGAAGGATTTTTTGAAATTACACTAAGAGGCGGTGATGATAGATCTCCGGCATCATCTGGTGTTATTACATTTTATACTAGAAGTGGACCTGTACTATTTACTCCAGGCGGCGGCTTTACATGCGTGTTACAAAGTGGTCAAGAAGTTACTGTAGCAGACATTAATAACAGTATTAATTCTGATCCTTACAGATTTAGACCAATTAGCAATACTATTAAAATTGACAGCGATGCTATCAAAGTTAGTGAGAGTAATGATCAAACTAGGTATATAAGTAATATAACTAATATGAGAGATCGAATTAGAGCAATTGGTAATAATTTAAGAGAATTTTATCCGTTGTGGATGCGTACTCCACAGAATGTAGGTGAGCCAGAGTTAGGTTATAAATTAGCAATTCCATTATGCTATTGCTTACCCGGCGAAGCAGATAACATTTTATTAAATATTAAAAACAGTAATTTTGATTTTAAAAGTTTAGGTATAGAAATTGAACGTTATAATATTGACAGTACACTAGGTAATAGTAACGAACAATATATTCCGTTCGCAAACTATCAATTCAATGTATAGTGCTGATAAATAACAGTACACGAGAGGATTAAAAATGGCAAGTAATATTAATGACACTGGCGTAAATCAAAACTACCCTGTTGCAGGTGTAGATAACGATTCGCAAGGATTTAGAGATAACTTTTCAGTTATTAGAAGCAATTTTGTAGCGGCAAAGGCTGAAATTCAAACACTACAAAATACAACTGCACAAGGAGTTACATATAACTCTGAGACAGGAACTAACGATTTTTTGAACAGTACAGTAACAGGTTTAAATCTTATTAACAGTACTGAACAATCATATTCAGCACCTGGTACAGTTACTTCTAGTCAAAACGTCAATCTAAGTAGTGGCTTTTATCAATCTTTTACAGTTGGTGCGGATATTACATTTAACCTAACTGAATGGAACAGTGATACTGGTAAGGCAGGTAGAGTAAGAGTGTATATTAAAAATGACTCTGTACAAAGAACTATTACATTTACATCAAATGAAAATGCTGGTACAATCAAACGAGGACCAACTTGGCCTACAGAAGATAGTACTGCCGTAATTGATGTACCTAATACTAAAACGTTTGTTTTTGAATTTGTTAGTTTTGATTCAGGCGCAACTGTATATGCCGACTATCTCGGTATATTCGAATAAAAATGATACATCCTTTTAGTGAAGATACAAAAAATTTAACAGTCCAGCAGTGTTACGATAAAATTGCTGAACTATCAAATAAGTACTTTGTTACACAAAATCCTCAGCTACGCGAACAAATTTCTACATTTATAGAATATTACAAACAAGAAGCTATTACCAAAGAAGCACAATTACGAATTGAGCAACAAAATCAAGATAATGGCAATTTAGATCTTGACAGTTTGATTAATATCAGTTAAACTGTATACATGATTATGAAAACAGATTCTTTAGGAATACCACGATTCTCAAATCGCGACTTAATCGATATGATCTATAGTGGTCATGTGGATAAAGTACACGTTGTACTATGTGATCCAAGTGATGACGTAGATAAATTTAATTCTGCAATGGAAGAACAAGGTATGAATCCATTGCAAAAGTATATTCCATTGGATGTAGATCAAAAGACTTTTGACGGTGTATGCCAAAGTGAATGGTTTATGCCACAAGAGTATAAAGAACTTGATGTCTATAGTTTTGTAATGAACAAAGCAGGTGATGATTTAGCAGAATTAAAAAGAGTTGAAGAAGAACTTGCACAGTTTAAAGTACGAGGCATGACTAACTTACTACGTTACATGATCTATCTTGTAGACTTTATGCGTGAGAATAACATTGTATGGGGTGTAGGACGTGGATCAAGTGTAGCAAGTTATGTGCTGTATTTGATAGGTGTACATCGTATTAATTCAATCCAGTTTGACCTGGATTGGCGTGAGTTCCTTAGATAAGTACAGTATAATAAACCTTTAACAGGAGAAATAAAATGGCAGTACAACAAAAGGGTCGTAAGCAATATAGAACAATGACAGGTAAAGTTATTGATATGGATTTGCTTAGACAAAGAAATGAACTAACTCCAGCTGTAGGCAATGCTCGTGTAAATGCACGTGGCGACGAACTAGGCCCAGGCGGAAAAATTATTAAGAAGCGTGAAGAGTTGCTTCGAGATTATTATGCAGAAAATGTCGAACCTACTGAGTTTGAACAGCCTGCACCTAAAGAAAAAGCTGAAGAAACAGCAGAACCACAAAACACTGTAGAAGTAGAGCAACCAACAAGTAGAAGTACAAAAGCTCAACCTGGAAAAACTAAGGCCGAATCAAAAACTCAAGACGATTGGGTTGAAGACGATGACGGCAACTTTGTACCAAAAGGATAAAGAAGAAAATGGATTTTGATTACGAAGCAATGGCCAAAGGCAAAAAAGGTATTCAGGCATCAGTAAAAGCAAACACCATCAGACCTATTCATAATCGAGTGATTGTAAAGAATATGCACTTTGGTGATACTACTACTAACGGAGGTATCATTGTACTAAACGATGATGGTAAAGATCGAGGAATTAAGCCTCGTTGGGCACAAGTAGTTTCAAAAGGTCCTGAAAACGACGATCCTTATAATGAAGGAGATTGGATCTTAGTAGAACACGGTCGTTGGACTAGAAGTTTTGACGTTGATTTTGGCGACGGAGAACCTATCACTATGAGAACAGTTGAAGCAGAGAGTATTCTTATGTGGGATACTGAACGACCTGAAGATATGTTGTTCGGTAGTAAAACAGGTGCAACTAGTACTACTACTCATCGTCCAGAAGACTTTACAGGTATGCCTCCGGTATAAAAATGAATCTGTCTAATGTTTCAACAGAAGCACTAAAGGCTAAACTAAAAAAATTAGACGCAGTATATCACATAACAGATGATGTCCAAATGCGTTATAAAATAATGCAGGCGGAAGACCAAATTAAACAACAACTTAGAGAAAGAGGCGAAATTGAATAACGTAGTAGATATAAACAAATACCGTGACTTTGTAAGCGAAGTTACGAGTGATGCAAGTAATGATCTAGAAGCAATGATTGTTAGATTGCGTGAATTAAACAAAACAGTAAACATTAGTTTACTAATGACAGGAGCAATTGGTATTGCATCAGAAGGAGGCGAGTTTGCAGAAATTGTTAAAAAATGTGTATTCCAGGGTAAGCCTTTGGATGATGACACTAAGTTTCACATTAAGCGAGAACTTGGCGATATTGCTTGGTATTTTGCTAATGCTTGTAGGAGCATCGGTGAAGACCCTAGTGCAGTAATTGAAGAGAATGTTCGTAAACTAGAAGCACGTTATCCAGGTGGATCATTTGATGTCCACTATTCCGAAAACCGCAAAGACGGGGATCTATAAATTTAATGGATTATGAAAAAGAACGAAAGATTCTCACGGATGTTGATGGTGTTCTTCTAGATTGGGAATCTGCATTTACAGCATGGATGGGAGAACGTGGTTACACCCCAGTAAATCCCGAAGTATATAAACAATCAGTACGATATAACATTGAACAAGAATTTGCAGATTCATTAGTACAAACATTTAACGAATCAGCATGGATGGGATATTTAAAACCTTTACGTGATAGTGTAAATGCACTAGATCAGTTTTCAGCTAGTCACTGGCACTTTGAATGTATTACAAGTCTTAGCACAGATCACTGGGCAGGAGAACTGCGCCGCACAAATTTAAACCGTTGGTTTGGTAATACTGTTCGAAGAGTACAGTGTATTGCTACTGGTGCAGACAAAGACGATATCCTAAAAGAATACGAACCGGGACATTGGTGGATTGAAGACAAGCCCGAAAATTGTGAAGCTGGCCTAAGAGCTGGGCATAAACCTATCTTAATTGATCATCCATTTAATCAGGAATACAATAATCCCGATGTCATTCGAGTAAAAGATTGGCAAGAAATTTATAATATCATAACCAAAAGTTCTTGACATCTTCTCAGTAATTTGTTATAATTTATAAAAATTAGGAGTATGATAATGAAGTTCCCCAAACCACAATCTAGCGGAATCGGTACAACTGGTGTAACTGGTGTTGCACTGTTAGTATTGCACGTTACAGGATACTTAACAGGGTGGGCATGGCCTATCCTGTATATACTATTGATTATGTCCGCAATGGGCCAGGAAAACAGAAAAGGATAATATGGCAAAAAGAAACAAACTTGAAAGAAAACTAGATGAGTACAATCACACAATGGAACTAGTAAGAACTATTGTTCCGATCGCTGTCTTAGTTTTACAAGTTATTATATTAATGAAGTTGGTATAAATGGCAACTCACGGCATGATTGATTTAGAAACACTGGGCGTAGAGCCAGACAGTGTCATAATGACCCTCGGAGCAATTAAGTTTGATCCGTTCACTGATGACGAACCTTACAGTCCATTGTATCTAAGATGTGACATTGAAGAACAATCAGAGTTACTATGTAGATCAATCGACGATAACACTATTGCTTGGTGGAGTAAACAAAAACAAGAAATCCAAGATGAAGCATTTGGTGATCATGAAGGCCGTGTTAATATGGATCAACTTACAAAAGCAATTAATAAATTTTGCGTAGGAGTAGATTACTTATGGTGTCAAGGCCCTTTGTTTGATTATGCTATTCTACAAAATTTATACAAGCAAGTAGGAAAACCTTGTCCTTGGAATTTTTGGCAGATACGTGATAGTCGTACACTATTTGCTATGATGCCTCAGGATCCGCGTAAAGCAATACAAGAAGAACTTCATAACGCACTAGCAGATTGTTACTATCAGGCTAAATGTGTACAACAAACATACAAACATTTTGGAGTAAAGGCAAGATAATGAAAGAACTATGGGTAGAAAAGTATCGTCCTAAGACGGTAGACGGTTATGTATTTAGAGATGACCATCAAAAGTCACAAGTAAAGCAATGGATTAAAGACGGCACTATTCCTCATCTACTGTTTAGTGGCAATGCAGGTATTGGTAAAACAACCCTTGCTAAAATTTTATTGAATCAATTAGAAATTAATGATTTAGATGTGTTAGAAATCAACGCAAGTAGAACAAACAGTGTAGAGGATGTTCGTGATAAGATTGTGAACTTTGTACAAATGATTCCATTTGGTGACTTTAAGGTTGTACTGCTAGATGAGGCTGATTACTTGAGTCCAAACGCACAGGCCGCACTACGTGGTGTTATGGAAGAATATCATACTACAGCACGTTTTATTTTAACATGTAACTATCCTAACAGAATTATTCCTGCACTGCATTCAAGATGCCAAGGCTTTCATATTGAACGCATTGATCAAACGGAATTTACAGCTAGAGTTGCAGAAATCCTTATTACAGAAGGCGTAACTCCGGATTTGGATACCCTTGATACATATGTAAAAGCAACTTATCCTGACTTGCGTAAGTGCATCAACATGGTGCAAATGAATAGTGTAGACGGTGTATTAGTACAGCCTGAAAAAAGCGATGCGGGAGATGCTGACTATAAACTTGCATTGGTTGAATTATTTAAAGCAGGTAAAATTAGTGAAGCACGTAAACTTGTATGTAGTCAAGTTCGTCCAGAAGAAATGGAAGATATATACAAATGGCTATATGATAATATTGAACTTTTTGGTGATGAAGAACGACAAGAAAGCGCAATTCTTATTATTAAACAAGGTTTGGTAGATCATACGCTTGTAAGCGATCCAGAAATTAATCTTGCGGCAACGATGATTAGGTTAGCGAGACTGAAGTGAAAACTTTAATTTGCGGAGAGAAAAATGTCTAGGACACTATTAGACGGTACAGAAGTTAATGAACTGTCGGAGCCATTACAGTTAGTAGTATACACCAAGTGTCCTGAGAAATATAAACTAATAGATATGGAAACAGGTGAGGAGTATATAGGCACTCGCCCTTCTCAACATGAGTTCCATTGGAGGAAAATAAATGACGTATCTAGTAAATGATAATTGTATCAAATGTAAGCATACTGATTGTGTAGAAGTATGTCCAGTAGACTGTTTTTACGAAGGTGAAAACATGTTAGTTATTAATCCAGACGAATGTATTGACTGCGGTGTTTGTGAACCAGAATGTCCGGTAGATGCTATTATTACAGATTTTAATGATGTTGATAACAAATGGTACGACATTAATTTTAAATACTCAAATACATGGCCTAACATATCTCAAAAGAAGGACGCACCTGCCGATGCTGAAGAGTGGAATGGTGTAGAAAATAAATTTGAAAACCATTTTAGCGAAGCACCTGGAGAAGGAGATTAAATGAAATTAAAATGTAAACATATTTTATTGAGTTACGATAAGGCTGAAAATAGCTCACATGAAAGACCATTAGGTGTAGCTATGAAAGATGCTGAACAATTAATTATTGAACTAAACAAGGGTACTATTTCATTTGCAGATGCCGCAGGAAAGCATAGTGCATGTGCAAGTGGGCCAAGACACGGCGGCGACCTTGGATGGTTTGAAGAAGAAAAAATGCATCCAGACTTTAGCAATGCTGTAAAGGTACTTGGTATCGATACTATTGGGCCACCTATTCTTACACCGTGGGGTGTACATATTGTATTAAGGACAGGTTAATGGTAGAATATGAGTATTACGATTGGAATAGTTTAATTACTGAAACTGACCGACAATCAATGTGTCGAGATGTTTCAGCAGGTATTGATGCTGGAAACTTCTGGACAAATAGTCCGAAGTATCAAACTAACTGGAATGTATTTCAGCAGTTTACAGATTTGAAGATGAGTTTTATTTGGTCATGTTTTAAATATTTAGGACGTGAAGTACAGATCAAACAAATACAAAGTTGGAGCTTTCGTACAAGTTTAGAAATTGCAGAAGACAGAAACAAGCTATGGCATCATCACAATCATAATACTGAAACTACTACAGTAAGTGGTGTTTATTATATGCATTTACCTGATGATGTAGCAGACTTAAACACAGCAGGAACAGAATTAGCACCGAACGGTGTTGACGGCGAAGGTAAATTCTTTACACCTTGGAAGACTGGACAGTGGATGATCTATCCTGGAAAAATTTGGCACCGTCCAGGAATTTTACAATCACACAATGATCGTTTTATTGTAGCGGCAGATATGGAGTTTTGATTTGATTAAAGCAATTTTAGCATGTGATGACAATGGCGGCGTAAGTAAAGACGGTACATTACCGTGGCCGCATAATACTACAGACTTGCAATGGTTTAAGAACAATACAGCAGGACATGTTGTTGTTATGGGATCCACTACTTGGGCAGATCCCCACATGCCAAGGCCTTTACCTAAACGTATTAATGTGTTAGTAACTTCGCAAGTATCCAAATATACTAACGACGGAATGGATGGCATTATTCAAGGTGACTTGAACATGCATTTAAGAGTGTTAGAAAAAACATATCCAGGATTAATAATTTGGGTGATTGGCGGGCCTAATATTATTGAGCAGTGTTTAGATAGTATTGAAGAATTTTATTTAAGTCGTATCCCAGGCAATTATGATTGCGATACGCATTTGCCTTTAGAGCAAATTGAAGAGATGTTCTTTTTGACACACGAAGAAGAACATCCTGAAGTTATATTTCAAATTTGGAAGAAGTGATGAAACAGTATCTTGATGCCCTACAATATATTTTAGACAATGGTGAAGATGTTAGTGACCGTACAGGTGTAGGTACACGCACAGTATTTGGTTATCAAATGCGTTTTGATTTACGTAAAGAGTTTCCTGCTGTTACTACTAAGAAACTTGCATGGCGAGCTGTTGTAGGAGAATTATTATGGTTCTTAGAAGGTTCAACAGATGAGCGTAGACTTGCTGAAATTACATTTGAAGCAGACAGAACAGAAATTTGGGAAAAGAAAACCATCTGGACTGCTAACGCTGATGCACAGGGTGTAGCACTAGGCTATCGTAATGATGATTTATATAAAGAACTAGGACCTGTATACGGAAGTCAATGGCGTGATTTTAACGGCGAAGGATTTGATCAAATACACAATATTATTCGCCAACTTACTACAGACCCAGATAGTCGTCGTATTATTCTAAGTGCGTGGAATCCTAATCAACTAGAAGATATGGCACTTCCGCCTTGCCATACACTTAGTCAGTTTAAAGTTATTAACGGCAAACTTAGTTGCCAAATGTATCAGCGTAGTGCAGATATGTTCTTAGGCGTTCCTTTTAACATTGCTAGTTACAGTTTACTTACGCACATGTTGGCACAAATCTGCGGGTTAGAAGTGGGCGAGTTTGTATGGACTGGTGGTGATTGCCATATCTATCAAAACCACTTTGAACAAGTTAAACAACAACTTGAGCGTACTCCTATGCAAGGTCCTACACTAGAAATGCCCAAGTTTGAAAATATTGCAGAACTATTAGAAACTGTTCCTAGTGATTATAAACTTGTTAACTATAATCCAATGGATAGTATTAAGGCACCGATGGCAGTATGAAACAAAAATTTATTGAAGCATACATGGACGTTGCAGAACGTTTTGCACAATTAAGTTCAGCAGTGCGTTTAAATGTAGGTGCGATTGTTGTTAAGGATGATAGAATTATTAGTATTGGTTACAATGGTATGCCCAGTGGTTGGGATAATGTTTGTGAGCATGAAGGCAAAACTAAGGCAGAAGTGTTACACGCCGAGTCTAACGCAATCGCTAAACTAGCTCGCTCTCCTGAAAGCGGAGAAGGCGCAAGTATTTTTATTACCCACAGCCCTTGCATTGACTGTGCTAAACTAATCTATCAAAGCGGAATAGCCGCTGTGTACTACAAAAATGATTATCGTAGTACACAGGGCATTCAGTTTTTAAATAAATCTAATATTAAAGTAATTAAAGTTTAACTACTCATCGCCGTATACTTCTAAAATCTCCTTCACTGCATCATGCCTTTCGATATCTTGGTGATCGAACGTAACAGTCGCTAAATGCGAAGCATTACCGTGGCGATTTAATTGATTAACAAAGTCAATTAAGCCGTTGTCTTTCATTCTATCTGCCTGGTTAAGGTCTCCTGTTACTGCCATTTTCGAACCTTCGCCGAGACGTGTAAGTAGCATTTTCATTTGATTTGCTGTAGAGTTTTGCATCTCATCAGCAATAATATATGAACGCTTAAATGTACGACCTCGCATAAATGCTAATGGAGCAATTTCAATTACGCCTTCAGCAATCATACCTTCAATGTCTTTTGCTGTGAAATATTCACGCAATACATCAAATATAGGTCTAGTCCACGGAGCCATTTTTTGTTCTAAAGTACCCGGTAAAAAACCTAGGTCTTCGTCAACTGAAACAGCTGGTCTTGTAACAACAATCTTGTCAATATTACCTTCTTTGAAAAATTTAATCGCAGTTAGAACCGCAATAAGAGTTTTGCCCGTGCCTGCAGGTCCGATACCAAAGACAACGTCTTTTCTATCGCTTGCAAGTGTAAGCATATATTCTTCTTGGGATCTATTACGAGGAATGATTTTAACATTCTTTTGTTTTTCTGGAAGGTAATTATTAATTTGAACAACATTATTGTGAAAGTTCTTACTCTTGCGAGCTCGCTTTGCACTCATGAAGTGTCCTCCTTTATGATATAACTTCATGTAAACATTACTTCTGTTTACAAAAATATTTAGCATCTTAGAGCCAAGTATAATCTACTAACACAATATTTTGATAAATAATAATATAGGAAATAGGTGCCATTATGAAAGATGTAATTGATGTAATCAAAAATATTCAAGACATATATGAAAGTGATAAAGCCTTTCAGATACTAAAAGATTTTGAAAGAGTACTCGATGACCTCGATTTATATGTATATGCAAACTGGGAAGACGGCGAATTAGTTCAAGGTCCTACTATTTCGCGTCATTGGGTCACTTGTTCTTTTATGTGGGACAAAGATAAAATGCCAGACCCTATGGGCGGCAAGCGTTTACTAGATTATGACTGTAAAGTTACATTTAAACGAGACAAAATTATTAAGCCTCGTAAAATTCGTAAACCTGACGATATTCGCCCTATGACAAAAATGGGTAAACTTGATACACATCCAATTTGGGTTGTTGAAATTATGATGCCTAAGAAACTCATTGCTGATATTTACAGCGGATATAAAGCACTTAATGATTACGAAACTGATGTTGGAACTGCTCCAAGCGTTCCGGCACCTGCTGAAACTGAAGGCGCCGATTTGGCAGCCGATGCAACTGCTGATGCGATAGAGACTGTATAACATGGGACTACAAAAACACGATTTAAAATTTCTTGTCGATAGTATTATCGAAATTGATTCTTATAAAAGTAAAATGGGCACTGATGAAAATATCATTACGTTAGCATTAAGTGTTAATGGTCACGAGCCTGCTAAAGATTTAGAAAATTTTGTAGAAAAAGGCTATCCGTTTGTGTTAGATGCTGATGTAAGTTCAGGTGAACAATCTGATGGTACATATAAAGTGTTTATTGAAATTGAAAGATCTAAAGATGCTACTACACAAATTTTAGAAATTGCTGACGGAGTTAAAAAACTATCTGGGTTAGATGATTTGAGATTTAGATACTATAAAAACTTTAAAAGCAAAGAACTATCAGAAGTTAACTTAGAAGCAACTGTTCCTGTTGATAGTGCATCATATGATATTGCAATCAACGAAACCCACAACGAAAATTATAAAAACTTTTTTAGTAAAAGTTATGCAGAGTCAGTTGACATGTTAGGTGAAAACACTCTTATTATTAAAAATACGTATGCACAAGCATTAAGATTTGAAGTAACTGATTTTGGTAAAGATACTGTGCTTAATGAGACAATCAATATGAATGATATGTCTGAAGTCATTTTCCTTACTAAATATCTAGGAGATTATAACATTACTAAGTATGGTAATACAATCGTACTTACAAATGAAAGTTATAGTTTACATTTAAAAAGGATATAGAATATGAGTTTTGATTTTAACTTCACAAAAGAGCATCTCGCAGAAATAATTTCAGCAGATGCTAACGATTGGTATGATGCACTATGCAAACTATTACCAAAATATGGAATTACAACAGAACGTAGAGTAGCACACTTCCTAAGCCAATGTGCTCACGAATCAGGTGGCTTTAAAACACTAGAAGAAAATCTAAACTATAGTGCAAAAGCACTTCGTGCAGTATTTGGTCGTTACTTTGGTGATGCTCCAAAAGCAGATGCTGATGAATATGCACGTAACCCAGAGATGATTGCTAACCGTGTTTACAACGATGAGTTCCGTAAATACAAGATGGGTAACACACAAGAAGGTGATGGTTGGAGATTTCGTGGTCGTGGACTGAAGCAGTTGACAGGCCGTGACAACTACACACGCTTTGGTAAGAGTGTAGGCATGACAGCAGAAGAAGCCGCAGAATATGTAGCAACTCCTGCAGGTGCTATTGAGTCAGCTTGCTGGTTCTGGGGCGCAAACAATCTAAACGACATTGCAGACACAGACGATGTTGTAAAGATGACTAAAAAGATTAACGGTGGTAACATTGGACTAGAAGATCGTCAAAGACGTTACAAACATGCACTACAAGTACTAGGTATGGATGCAGAAGATCTAGGTGAAGATGATGGCGCAACTATTGATGTTGATGACATTGGTACACTACGCAAAGGTTGCAAAGGCGAAGGCGTTAAAATGATGCAAGAAGCATTAGGTGTTGGAGCCGATGGTGACTTTGGTCCAGGTACTGAACGTGCTTTAAAAGCATGGCAAAGTGCAAACGGATTAGTTGCTGATGGTATTGCGGGTCCAAAAACTTTGGAAAAATTACTAGGATAAACTATGTTTAGTTCTTTAAGAATCGCTATTGTACTGACATTACTTGCTACAGCAGGTGTAGGATTCTTATGGATTAAAAACTTACAACGTGATTTAGAAATAGCAAGAGAAAATGTTGCTAAACTAGAAGTTGCTGTCCAAACTAGCGAAGCAAGTTTAAAACTTGAAAGAGCAGAAACAGTAAGATTAGGTGATTTGAACAATCAACTAAGCACGGATTTACAAAAAGCAGAGCAGTACGGAGATGAACTTCGTGCTACTCTACAAAAACACGACCTAACACACTTGGCTAATAAAAGGCCTAGTTTGATTGAAAAGAGGATGCAAAATGCGACCAATAAACTTTGGGATGATCTTGAGTCTATCACTGATCCTAATGGGATGCTCGACGTTCAGCCCGGAACCACAAATAGTAACAGTAACTAATACCGTAAAAACTACTGTACCTATAGTTGCTCATCCAAAGAAAGTTCAATTGAACGATGTTAAGATCTATGTGGTTTCAAAAGAAAACTATGACGAGTTTGTAAAAGAGTTCGAAGACAAGAATGGCGGGGATGCTTACATTGCTATTAGTGTAAAAGACTACGAAAATCTTAGTTTAAACTTTGCAGAACTAAGACGTTATATTGAACAACAGAAACAAATTATTGTATACTATGAAGAAGCAGTTAAGCCTGAGCCTGATACTGATACTGCTGAGTCTAAGTAGTTGTACTAGCCAATCTACTTGCACCATAAAACCTGGCATTGAGGCAAATACTAAAGGTGAAACTATTCAAGAAATGGTGTTACCTAAAGGCGAAGTTAGTTGCTCTTTCTAATAAATAAAATATCAAAAGGGCATTAATCATATTATCCTTTATGCTTGCTGGGTGTGTTGAACCAATGCAAGATCCTACTGTAACAGCAGTAGAGTTTCTCGGTCTGAATGAATACCAAAATCGTAATCAAATAAAAGAACTTACAGGTGTAGATCCTGTTCGTACAGAATGGTGTGCGGCTTTTGTAAATGCTATACTTGAAATGGACGGTATACCTGGTTCAGAAAGTGTAAGCGAAAATCCACTTATGGCAAGAAGTTTTCTATCTTGGGGGGATCCTATAGATCCAGAAGATATCCAAAAAGGTGATGTTGTTGTTTTTCCAAGAGGCAATAGCAGTTGGCAAGGACACGTAGGATTCTTCATACAAGAATACAATGGACAATGGATAATCCTCGGTGGCAATCAAGACAATACAGTTAATTATAAACTATTCAACCCTAGTAGAGCTATCGGAATTAGGCGTCGGCCGGAATAAATACACATAGTAAAGAGAGGGTTATTATGTGGGAAATGATACAACAGATGGCGGGCGACCGCTTATGGATTTATACTAGCATTGTAGGGTCATTACTAGGTGCCGCATTTTTATTCTGGTTTAAAGACACAAGAATGGCAACATGGGGCGTAACTAAATTTGATGCTACTCTAGAATATCTAGCAATACGCTGGGGCTGGACTTGGCTTCAGAATGATCCAAACGCATGGCGTGTTAAGTATCCTAAAATCACATCAAAAATTGACGAGCTTGAAGCTCGTATTAAAAAATTAGAGGGGAAACGTAAATGAGCGAAGAAACTAAAAATGTAACTATGGATGCTGAAACTGTAGCACGTATGGATACAAACGGAGACGGGCATATCTCTGCAGAAGAAGCGGCAATGGATCTTGAATTCAAACGTAAGCGTTATGAAGACATGGATGCTATGCGTGATGCACAGCGTAACATGGCGTGGTTCGCATTGTTTGGTATGCTACTATATCCATTTGCAGTTGTTGCGGCTGGATTCTTAGGCTTAGAAGAAGCAAGTAAAACATTAGGGTCAATGGCTCCGACATATTTTGTTTCAGTAGCGGCTATTGTCTCTGCATTCTATGCTAAAGAAGCATTTGTAAAGAACAAATAATCAGTTATTGTAAAATCTAATAGTCCATACGATAAGTAGTTGTATGGACTATTATTCTATCTTAGGCGTCCCTAAGAACGCTTCCGAACAAGACATACGAAAAGCATACAAAAAACAAAGTATGCAACACCATCCTGACCGCGGAGGCGACGAAGAACAATTTAAAAAAGTCAACGAAGCATACAGTACACTAAAAGATCCACAGAAACGTCAGCAGTACGATAATCCGCAACCACAAGGTTTTAGGGGTTTTAACGGTCCGTTTAACGGCACTGGATTTGAAGACGTTTTTTCTAACTTTGGATTTGGTCGACAAAGTGTACGAAATCGTGATATTAATATAGGATGTAATTTAGAATTAAAAGATGTTTACACAGGTAAACAAATTGTTGTAGCATACAGACTTAATAACGGAAAAGAACAAACAGTTGATCTTAATATTCCTATTGGAGTTCGACAAGGAGACCGTATTCGATTTGCTCAAATGGGACAACACGATATACCACAAGTTCCTCCAGGAGATTTATTTGTTCAAATTAATATTATGAATACACCTGAATTTGAAGTTCACGGGTTGGATCTATTAATGACAAGAAGAGTAAGTGTATTAAAATTAATAACAGGAACAACTATTGAAATCAAGACACCAAATGATAGTTTTTTAGAACTAAAGATATCAAAAGGCACACAACCAGGCACAACATTAAGACTTACTGGAAGAGGTTTACCTAATAGGGCCGGAGGTCAAGGTAGTATTTTAGTAAAAGTTATAGGACAAACTCCGTCAGGACTTGATCAAGAAGACATCGAAAAAATTGAACAAATTGAGCAAAAGTACTCTTGACTTTAAAGATATAAAGTTATATAATAGTTAAATACAAATATGGAGATTAATTAATGGTTGAGCCAAGTGAAGAACTACAGGTAGTATTCGATAAAGCAATTAAAGATGCTAGAAGTTTAAATCATGAATACGTAACATTAGAACATTTATTGTTTGCAATGTTATGCTCAGATAACTTCTTAAACATTCTAAACGGTTTTGGTATTGAATCAGAAAAGCTAAAGGCTGAAGTTCTTGATTATGTAAAAACTAAACTAGACGATATCGTTACCGATGTTGAAAAATACAAACCTAAAAAGACACAAACTGTAGAACGTGTAATGAACAGAGCATTTACACAAGTACTGTTTAGTGGTCGTCAACAGATTGATATTAGCGATGTATTTCTATCAATGCTTAATGAAAAGAAATCATACGCAACATACTTGATTACTAAGTCTGGCGTAGATAAGGAACGATTCAGTAATTATCTCAATAGCGAAATTGCTAATGAAATTGAAGACGACGAATTGCAGGGGCAAGCACAGAGAGCATTACGTGCATTTACTACCAACCTAAATAGTCAAGTTGAAAACGGAAAAATTGATCCTGTAATTGGTCGGCAAGAAGAAATTGATAGTATTGCATTGTCATTAGGACGCCGTAATAAAAATAACGTATTACTTGTTGGTGATCCGGGTGTAGGTAAAACTGCTATTGCAGAAGGTCTTGCATATCGTATTGTTAATAAAGAAGTTCCTAAGTTTCTTGAAGAGTACAGTGTTTACAATCTAGATATTGGTGCTATGCTTGCTGGTTCAAAATATCGCGGTGACTTTGAAGAACGCTTTAAACTAGTTATGGCCGCAATTAAAAAGCAAGGTAAAACTATTGTGTTTATTGACGAAGCACATATGATGAATGGCGCAGGTGCTGGCGGATCCAATAATGCAAACGATCTTGCTAATATGCTTAAACCTGCTCTAGGTAAAGGTGATATTAAAGTTGTTGCTTCAACTACTTGGGACGAGTATCGCAAGTACTTTGAAAAGGATCGCGCTCTTATGCGTCGATTCCAGCGTGTGAGTGTTGACGAGCCTAACAAGGAAACAACAACACAAATTCTATATGGTATTAAAAAGTACTATGAGGAGTTTCATCACACAACAATTACTGATCAAGCAATTGAAGAAGCAGTAAAATTGAGTGTAAAATATATTACCGATAAGAAGCTTCCTGATAAAGCAATTGATTTAATCGATCTAGCATGCTCAAGATTCAAAGTAAATAATATTGAAGATAATCGAGTTGTTGGTCCAGATGAAATTAAATTTGAACTTGCTAAATTTGTAAATCTTCCACCAGAACAGATTCAGCAAAAAGAAACTAATAATTTAAGCCAGTTAAACAAAAATCTTAAATTAAATGTTTACGGACAAGATCAAGCAATTGACGAAATTGTTGACAAAATTCTTGTTGCACAGGCAGGACTTAAAAGCGAAGACAAACCAATTGGTAGCTTTGTGTTTATGGGACCAACTGGTGTAGGTAAAACAGAGCTTGCTAAACAACTTGCTAAACATCTAAGCATTGAACTTGCAAGATTTGACATGAGTGAATATCAAGAAAAGCACAGTGTAAGTAAACTTATTGGTTCTCCTCCAGGTTATGTTGGTCATGACGATTCAAGTGGACAACTTATTAATAAGTTACAAGAATATCCTAATTGTGTACTATTACTTGATGAGATTGAAAAAGCACATCCAGATGTTGCACAAATCTTGTTGCAAATTATGGACAATGGTAAGATCACGGGTAGCGATGGAAAAGAAGCAGATGCTCGCAACTGTATTCTAATCCTTACTACTAACTTAGGCGCTGAGCAAGCTGAGAAAAACACTATTGGATTTAGTCAAGACTTTGCCGAAGATTATGGTGATGATGAATTCAAACGTTTCTTTGCTCCAGAGTTCCGCAACAGACTAGACGGTGTAGTTACGTTTGGTAAACTAGATAAAGAAATTTCTATTAAGATTGTTGGTAAGTTTTTACTTGAATTAAGAACAATGTTAGACGATAAAAATATTTCTTGTGAAATTTCTGATGATGCAATTGACTATATTGTTGAAAAAGGATTTGATTCTAAGATGGGTGCTAGACCAATGCATCGATTTATTGATAAGGAAATTAAACGTCCTCTAAGTAAAATGATGTTGTTTGGAGATCTAAGAGATGGTGGCTTGTTAAAGATTGATATTGCCAATGATGTCTTAACACTTATTGCACAGAAACAAAATATTGCTGATGAATCGCTTCAACACAACTAAACTCTTTTATAGAAAGTATCTATATAAATTAAGAATACGCAACGATGTTGCCGGGCTGTTTAGAGGTCTTAATCTTAGCTATATTAAGTCTAAGTTAGACACTATGCAACAGTTTGCTGAAGGCGAGTTATCAATTCCAAGCCCCTTTAAATGGGGCTTGCGAACTCCTAAAAATGTATCTTTAGAAATGTTTATGGATGCATGTGTATTATATCGTACATTTTTAGATAATAAAGATAACTGCACAATTAGAGTTGAAGGACATGTCATTGACATTTATTCAAACGAAGAAGATTGGTTAGAGAAATTATCTAAGCAAATAAATTGCGAAGAGTTTCATGCTCCTAGCAATGAAAATAAAGAGTTTTTAAAAAACAATACTAATGTAGTAATTTGTAATGAAGAGGTTGTGGAATGGCCATATCAAATATATTTTGGAAAATTTATTGATCCTAACTTTGCTAGTTACTGTGAAAATAATTCTAATATTAAAATAGGAAAAACAGCATTAGAATGTGCTAGATCTAAAGGTTGGTGTTTAGGATTTTACTTTTGGACCACTACTGAAAAGCAAGCAATGCTGGCTCAAATAGCACTAGGCGGAGGCGTACAAAAAATCATAAAATATGTAAGTCAGTCCGAATTGCATAAATACTAGTATGCCTAGTACAAGTGAAATAATTTTATCAGCAAACACAGCAACAGACGGTTCTACAGTAACTACTGTTGTTGGATCCGCCTTTAAGGGCGACGGTTATTATGGACGATCTGATGGTGTCCATACAGTTCAATACGACTTAAACGGAGTTACCGGTGATATTATCATCCAGGCTACTCTTGCAATAGATCCAGCAGATGCTGACTGGTTCAATGTACATTCGTATACTGCCGCACAAGAAACTACCGTTAGATATACAAATTTTACTGGTAATTTTGTTTGGATTAGAGCAAAAATAATCATCACAGATGGAACCGTAAATAGCATTAGGCTAAATCATTAGGAAGTAGAATGAAGAATTTTATTAACATTGTATTTGACAAAATTGAAGAAGTAGATGATATTGTAGTCGAATCAGTTGCTACAAGTGCATCTAATGCTTTAATGGAAAGTGAAACTAATTATTTGTTATTTGAAGATGAAAGCAAAACAATCTTAGCAGTTGAAACTCATGTGCAACTAACTGAAGAAGAGTCTAATGAAGTTGCAGTTAATATTGCAAATACATTGTTTGACCTAGGATATGAGAGTTTTGATATCGAGGTAAGTGTATAATGAAATTTTTTCAAATTAAAGAAGCTATTAATTCTAAACAATTATTAGAAGCTAATACTGGATTAGAAGCTCAACATGCAATGCATGATATAAAAACAATTAGTGATGCATTACCAAAAGTTCCTACAGAAGAAGTACAACAAAAAAAGTCACTAATTAATGATCTTAAAAATATTAAACAATTTTTAAGTAATTTTATTGAAAAAGCAAAGGCTGAGTTAAATCAACCTGCTACAGAATCAATTGAAACTGAAGCTACTCCTGATGTTAAAAGAAAGTTAGATCTTCTTAGTCCAAATGCTAAAAAACGTGCACCAGCAATATCTGCTACAGATAATCTTGATGAAGACGCACAAGAAATTTTAGCTGAAATTATGGATATGATCCAATGGGTCGAAGTTAATGTTGAAGATGAAAGTAAGAAAAAAGAAGGGATAGCTCGTGTTAACAGTTTGTTAGATAAAGTTACTAATAAATTCGTAGTACTGACACAAGAAAGAGATACTGCTCGTTCACAGCGTGATGAAGCAATTAATTTTGTGAAAGAAGTAACTGGTGTACTTGTACAATTAGGTAACAAAGTACAGGGCTTTGAAATTAAAGATCCATCTGAACTAAAAGGCAAAGATAAAACTTCTTATAATAAACTTGCAGTCAATGCAGAAAAGTTTACAAAGACTTTAAAGCAAGCATTGTTTGGTAAAATACTTGATATGCAAGAAGGAAGTGATGTAACCCAAGATGAGATCAAAGATTTTTTACAAGCCTGTGTCGACGGTAAAGTAATTAATATGCTAAGACTTATTTCTGTAAACAAAGGTAACGTTAAAGATTTTGTAAATCCAAACTATCAAAAAGTTTTTGACATTTTTGTAAAAGAAAATATCTTTAGTTATTCGCCAGGATCAACTTCAGGAGCTATTGGCCCAGGAGAAATGGCATTATCGATGATGGGCAACCCTGCCGAAAAAGGTAAAAAGGGTGACTTGAAAATCGGCGATAAGGAAGTTGAAATTAAAGCTAGTGATCGAACAGGTGGGCGTTTTAATAGTAAAGCACTTGCAAAGGCAACTACAGGTTGGAAAATTTGGGCTGAAAAGATTAATCAAATTTGTCAAAATGCTCCTAAAGATGCAACTATAAAAGTTAAACAAAAAGATGGCACATTTAAAAAAATGCCTATGACAAAATATGACGGTAATCAATATAATGTACTTAGAGGGAAAGCGAAACTAGGTAGTAGATATAACTGGAATGGCGGAGGTCTTGAAAAGTTAAACAATGAAGTATTAGAACCTTATTCAAACTTTGACATGACATATAATCTATTCCATGATACTATTAAAGGATTAGTTCAAAATTACGATCAAATTTCAAAACCGGCTTTTAACGACGATGGAACTCCAAATGAACATCATAAGCCTTTTGATCCAAGTGCGTTGATTGGCGGCGCAATTAAGCAGAATGGCGAAGTTGACATAGAAAAAATGAATGTTGCGTATTCTAAAATTGCGTATACCAGTTATCATTTAGCAGATGGTATTACTACTATCATGTTATTAAGAACTGATAATCTAAATTTCACTATAATTGACGACGGAGATGACTTAGTTGATAACATGGAACGTAATCAAGTTTCTACAGGCGGCGGATTTACATGGAATGATGATCAGCAATCGCCGACACCAGGATATATGTCAGCATAGGAAAATTATATGAAAAAAACTTTTAAAGATTATCTAGCAGAACAAGAAAAATTTAGAGATCACCTTGCTGAAGAAGAATATGACAGACAGCGTGACAAAGATGCAGTAAGTGGTAAGCCTCGCAAATTATCCGTAGGCTCTGGTGGCGGAAAACCTAAAGGTTATAGCAAAGATGAAGCTGAACAGGCCGCATTGGATAACATAAAGAAAATGCCGCAATTTTCTAAAGAAGATGCTCCTAAAGCATTAAAAGTAGCAGGTGGAGTAGCACTCGGTACACTAACTGGTGTTGGCGGAGCATTGATTGGACAAATGTTTGCTCCATTCTTAGGTGGCGCGGCTGGCGGTATTGCTGGTGCTGTTGGAGGATATAAAGCAGGTGCAGGTGGAACTGATGCACTGTGGAACACTATAGCTAGTAAATTTGGAAGCGAAGAGCGAGCACAAAAAGTAGGTATGGCTCATGCTAAAGCCGCTGCCGATGGTGAAAAAACATTTACTGTTGGAGATAAAGAATATCCTGTAACTCTAAAACCAGAAAACGCAGGAAAAGCTGTACAAGCAGTTAAACAAGCTGTTGCAACAAGTGAAACTATTAGAATTAAAGAACTTGCAGGTATTAGTGAAGAAACTTACGACGGCGATGACTTTTATGAAGCATATGGTGACCTTTGGTTTAATGAAGACGAAATGCTAGACGAAGCAGAATATCAAGGACGCAAAGTCAAACTTGGCAAGCCAATGCGTGGCGATGTTAAAAAGTTTAAAGTATATGTTAAGAATCCTAAAGGCAACGTAGTTAAAGTTAACTTTGGTGATCCTGACATGAAGATTAAAAAAAGTAATCCAGCACGTAGAAGAAGTTTCCGTGCAAGACATAACTGTGATAATCCAGGACCACGTACTAAGGCACGTTACTGGTCGTGTAGAAAATGGTAAGGAAGTAATATGAAGTTATTTGAATTTGTAGAAGATAGAATGGGACAAGAAAAAGATAAACTTCCGTACGATGTAGTCGAAGACATTCATTTTCATATGATTAGTGACGATTCATTTTATAGAAAACATTATCTACCATGTATGGATAGTTTAGGTGAAGATGGCATGGATGAAGAAAAAGTTATGCCTATGATTCATAAATGCGTTAATCACTATTGCAATAAATATGACATTAATAAAGAACCAAAAGATTTACTTTCTAACGAAGAAAAAGCGGACTTAGTAAAGAGAGTTTTAGATTACGAAAAAAATCCACCCAAAGGAGATGACGGTGCGTTTAAGACATCTATTTGAAGCTGAAACAAAAACAGCCGTTGCATCTTTTGGTAGACTTAATCCTCCTACCACTGGCCATAATGCTATGGTTGATGAAATTAAAAAAGTGCCAGGGGATCACTTTTTATTTTTAAGTCATTCGCAAGGCGCTAAAAACCCAGATGCTAAACCTGGAACTAAAGCAGGTGAAAACAAAGATCCTTTAAGTTTTTCAGAAAAACTACCTTTGGTTAAACAAGCATTTCCGAACGTAAATGTAGGATATGCTGATGTTACTAAGATCTTTGACATGCCTGTAAAATTATATAAATTAGGATATAAAAAACTAATTATAGTTGCTGGCAATGATCGTATGTCTTCATATAAAAGTATATTTCCTAAATATAATGGTGTAGAAGGCGATCATGGTTATTACAAATTTGACAATATTGAATTTGTAGAACTTACAAGAGATGAAGAAGCTGAAGGTGTAGAAGGCATGAGTGCTAGTAAACTACGTCAGGCTGTTCGTAACAATGATTTTGAAAGTTTTAAAAAAGGATTAATTGCTGGTAATCCACAACAATTATTTGACACTATCAAAGAAAGACTTGCTGTAGATAGTTTAGGAGTAAAACAAGAAGAACCTATAGAAGAGCCTATAGAAGAGCCTGCAAAAGAAGGTATCGGTGCTATGGCTAAAGGTGCTGTAGGTCATGTTAAAAATGCCGCAACAGCAGGCAAATTAATTTTAAAGTATGACCAAACAGGTAGAGAAGAAGATGCATTTGCGGCGATCAAGCACGGCTGGCAATGGATTAAAAATCCTAAGATGCGAAGAGGTATTGTAAATCTTGTTAAAAAATATGCAACAAAACAAGGACAAGATTGGCCAACTGCTGTAGCTCATATTAAAAAGAACACAGGAATAGATGTCTCTAATGTAAACGAATCACAAGATACTCCTACAAGAGACAAAGAAGATTATAACGCAAAGAGAAAAGCATTACAAGATATACAAATGGATCCTAATACAGCTAACGATCCAGATCTAAAAAAAGAATTAATTCGACGTCTTGCGTCCTTAGAAAAAAATAAGCCACAAGAAATTGCCGAACTTAAAGTACAACAACAACGTCCAAAGATTGAGGTAATGTATAATATTGCTGATCGTAAAGACGATAAACCTTTTCCATTAAGTTATAAAGATACTGGCGGCGCAAGCACAGGTGGACAAGTAATGATCACACCACAACAAGCACAAAAATTTATTAAATTCTACGAACAACGAGCCGATGATGAAAAAATATTAATGCAAAAAGCATTGTCTAGTGTTAGCGGTACAATGAACTTGTTAAAGAATCTTGGTATGGAAGCTAATTCTATACTACCTAATAACCCAGATGCAGAAATTAAAAGTCCTGAAGAGAAACTTAGAGCTAATTTAGCAAAGGGCGTGTAATGGATATTGAACGTTTAAAACAGCTTGCAGGTATAAATGAATTCAAAGGATGGACACAATACACTCCTGAGAATATCTCTCAGACTGGTACAGAAAAACGTAAAATAGAACGCGAAAAAAATATTAAACCTGGTACAGATGAATGGTTTAAACTTTGGTTTAGTTTACCTCATATGACTGGTTCTGTTAATAAATCTCCAGGATTTCGAGGACGTAAACGCAAATGAAATTTCATCAAATCAAAGAAGGCGTAGGTAGAATTGTTAAAGGTGTTAATACAACACCTGATGTAGGTCCTGACGAAGTTAAAATACAAGCGGCTAAGTTTGGTAATACTGTTGACAAAGATGGACGACCACCTACACTAAGCAAAAAAGTTAAAGGTTCCAAAACAAATGTATTGTTTAACTTAGGTATGGTTGAAAGTGTTGAAGAACGCTCGCTTACCAAAAGTGAAAAAAATAAAAAAGAAAAGATAGTTAAAGGCATGAAAAAAGCCAAAGGCGATTTTAAAGATCGTTATGGCAAAGATGCAAAAGCTGTAATGTATGCTACAGCAACAAAGATAGCTAAAAAGAAAAAAAAGAAAAAAACTAACGAAAGCAATATTACTAGAAAAGATCTAAAAGATCAAATTCTGCAAGGTATTAAAGTTGAATTAGAACACACTGACGATCCTAAAATTGCTTTAAAGATCGCTATTGATCATATAAAAGAGGATCCTGCATATTACGATAAATTAAAATTTATTGAAAATAAAGAAGTAGCGCAACCAAGTGAAATTTATGTTGACATGGATGGTGTGCTTGCAGACTTCTTTGGTAGTTGGAAGAAACTTATTGGAAAAGATTGGCGTCAGATTGATGACATTGAACCAGCGTTACAAAAGATACGTGACACAGATGACTTTTGGTTAAAGATACCTCCTACTAAAAATGCAAATAATTTGTTAAGTATTATCAAACAAATTAAAGGTAGCTACAATATATTAAGTGCTCCTTTACCTAATGATCCTAATTCAGAACCTCACAAGCGCGAATGGATTGAAAAATATCTAAAAAGTTTTCCTCCTAATAAAGTTATCATTACACAAGACAAAGCGAAGTATGCAACCCAATCAGACGGTACACCTAATATATTAATTGATGACTTTGGACAAAACGTTGCTAAATGGGAAGCCGCAGGTGGTGTTGGATTTAAACATAAAGATCATAAGTTTGAAAGAACGGCTCGCAATTTAGCCGCTCATTTAAGACAGCCTGCAAAAGAAACTTATACAAGAGAAGAACTACCTCAAATTAGTAGAAAAGATTTAAAACACATTTATTATACTGTAGAAACTATTAAAGTTGCAGACATAAAACCTATCCAAAAAGAACGCATCAAAGAAAATTTTACAAGACAACTTAATCGTGTGCAAAAAGGAAAATACAGTCCAATTATTGTTGACTGTGAAAACAAAATTATAAATGGTCATCATAGATATGACATTATTAAAATGTTAGAGATGGAAGAAATAACTGTTTATAAACTTCCTTTGTATGTTGAAAATCTAGTAGAGTTTAATAAATTAACTAAAAAAATAGGAGCAGGTGCTCTAGCAGGTGCAATGGCATTAGCACCTATGGGCAAAGCGTTTGCTGGAGATGCTCCTACTGATCCATTGCCTAACAAGCAGACATCTACTATGGTGCAGAAAGATGTGGGCGGTAAGCAAGATTTATCAAAAATTCAAGCACCAGTAAAAAAAGATTTTTGGAAAGTTACAATAAACTATAAGGGCAAGGATGTTAATTTAAAACTACCATTTAGCGCAGGAACCAATAAAAAACAGATAAAACAATTTGTTGACGATATGATGTCTCAACAAGGTGTAAAGGATTACGCAGTTAAGGATATCGATACTCTTAATAAGGTTCCTATAGATCAATCCATACTGAAAAAGTTAGTTCAAGAATTAGAAAAAAGAAACGGAAAACAGAGTATTCCATATCTTGCCGGAATGGCAAAGAGAGCAGGTGCTAAACCAGGTGCAGACAATGCACACGCAACCGCGGCAATGAAGGCATACTTAGGAAAATGAGAATATTCGAACTAATAGAAAACAACGAAAACTTTGCTAACGCAACAAAACAAGATTTTCTTGCATTTAAAAAATTTGTCAAAGGTACTACACATTTATTTAAGAATTATAATAATATGTCCGAAGAGGAACAAGACGAGTTGCTTGCAGATCTTGTAAAATTACAATTTGATAGTAATTTAATGAATAGTTTTCCTAAGTGGAAAGAGTATGCTATTAAAACCATGAAAAATTTGGATGACGAAAGAATTCAAAAAGTATTTAAACAGGCAGGACTTGTTGAAAACTTTGCTGACGGTAAGAAAAAAGAAACTATAGAAGAAACTATTCGTAAGCAAGGTGACAAGTATGTTATCTACAGTAAAGACGGTAAAAAGAAACTTGGCACATACGATAGTCGTAAAGCAGCCGAAAAGCGTCTAGGACAAATAGAGTATTTTAAACATGCTGGTAAGTGAGATTACAGAAAACTTTGCTGACGGTAAAGTAAAAGGCAAAAGCAGACCAGGACGAGTAAAGAAGTCTGGTGCTAGTTGCAATGGTAGTGTTACAGCATTACGCAAACGTGCTAAAAATGCAAGTGGTGAAAAGGCTAAAATGTACCACTGGTGCGCCAACATGAAATCAGGTAGAAGCAAAAAAGGTAAATAGTATTATGAGATTAAGAGAAATTACATCTAACATTAAACAGCCAATTAACGAATTTGATATTTTAGGCGGATTAAAATGGCTTGGCAGGGCCGCACTAAGTGGGCCAGCAACTGCCGCACAAATTGCGTTAACACCTAGTTCTACATCCGCATGGGACACTACTGATGCTCCGGCTATGTTGTATAATAAATTACGTGCAGACGGACGAGATGAAGCAACTGCAAATGCCGCGGCATTAGAACTTAGAGATAGAATTAGTCGAGGCGATCACACCGCTATTCAAACATACAGAGATGCTACAGGGGACACTGGCCAATTGCCATGGGACTTACAAGATTTACAAACTTCAATTGATCAAAGAATTGCATCAGGTGGCGGACGTGGAAACGGTGCCGCTGAACTTGCTCAAAGGCGAGCAGATGCGGCAAATGGTGTTCCAGGAGCAGGTCCTGCTCCAACAGACAGTCCAAAAGCAGATACTACTGCTCCACAACAGCCATCTACACCTGGTGCAAGTGATTCATCTAATGCGCCAAGTAGCACAACGGATACTAGACCATCAACTACTGCTCCTAAGACTACTACTGCTCCTAAACAACCAGATGCTGTTCCAACTTCTGTTGCAAATTTGCCTAATGTTGTTAAAGACGCAGGCGCCGCTCAAGCACTAGCACAATCTAATCCACAAACATCAGCACAATGGGCTGATGGTATTGCAAAAGCAACTGGTGGTACGCTAGGTGCATCAACTGTACAGTCGTTAGCACAAGGTGCTATGAAATATGCTTTGCCAGCGGCAGCTGTAGTTGCATTGTTATACGGTGGTAAAAAATTGCTTGATTATGCAGGTTCTAAAAAGAAAAAAGAATCAATAGGTGAAAATAGCTCTGCTCCAATAGTTGCCGCTAATGTGGCATCTGTTGCTAATCCTCAACACGCAAAAGGCCATGTTGGAAAAGATAAAAATGGCTTACCAAAGAAAAACTCAAAGAAACAACCTGGTACTAATTTAGTAATAAATGCACTAGATGATGACGAGGGCTTCTTTGGCTCCAAGACAATCAAAAGATAAATACTGTATAGGAAAACACAATGAGAGAAAAACATTTAAAAGAAACTGGTTTAGCCGATATGGCATTTAAGGTTGAACAAGACCACGAAGTTCAAATGGCTCGTGCCGAATTATATAAACTAGCTAAGTATGCAATCAAATTACACGAAATGCTTAAAGGTGTATCAGAGCAACAAGGTTTAGAAGGTTGGGTGCAAGCTAAGATTACAAAGGCCGCTGACTATGTTTCAAGTGTTTATCATCATATGGATTACGAAACTAAGTTTGAAGAAGTAACAGAATCCAATAAATCAATTGTAGAAGGCATCGACTCTCCAATAGTGACGATGACTATTCCAAACACAACTCCTGAGATGGCAGAAAAAATGGAGAGAATTGCTAACGAAAAGAACATCGAGTTTTCAAAACAAGGAAACACTGTTTTTTTGAAGGGTAAAAGAATTGATATGACAATGCTTACAACTAAAATGGCTATTGCTCAGACAAACATACCAATGGTTCCTGTTGAACCAAAGCGTGGCACTCCAGGTAATCCAATCGGCATGTCTAAGGATCAAATGGCAGATCCTGCTAATCAAGACCTAATGCAAAAAGCAAGACGTATGGATGCATTAGGTGATAGTGTAAACTATAAAGGTTTTTTAAGCAGTTTATTAGAAGAAAAAGTAACAAATAAGTTATCTGAAAAAGTAGAAATGTGTCCAAAAGCATGTTGCGGGAAACCTGTAACAGAATGCTCATGTGGACCAGATTGTAAACATTGTGATTGCTACGAAAAGAACAAGGCAATGAAGGAATCTAAAAATAACCTATGTGAAGATTGCGGTAAAGAAAAACTTACCAAAACAGAAATGACAGAAATTGCTAATCTAGAAGAAGGCAAAAAACACGGCAATAGTAAAGTTTATGACAAATGCTGGAAAGGCTGTCGTAAAGTTGCAGGCAAAAAACGTGGTGAGCCAGGCTCGTGCAAGTGTGACTAAATGTCTCAATCATCCATTGGTGGTTACTATCTAGAAGACAGTGCCGAAGATTTTGTTTGGCAAACAATAGATCCAGATCATATCTGGGTTATGGATAAACTAATACTTTCACGTAAATTAAAATATAATAGTGGCCCGGTCGGACTTGATGTTCCGCATCCGGGCTTTTATATTGTACGTCCTTGTGTTAACATGTTAGGACTAGGACTAGGCGCTCAAAAGGTTTGGATCGAACAACAAACAATACATCTTCCATTAGGACACTTTTGGTGCGAGTTTTTCGAAGGCGATCATTACAGCATAGATTACTTCAAAGGTAAGCAAATGCTATGTGTACAAGGTAAAAAACCTGAAGATACATTTACAAAGTGGACTGATTGGCGCAGAGATGATAAGAAATTTACGTTTCCCACATTACTAAATGAATTAGTTGAACATCATCCTTGGATGAACTGCGAGTTTATAGGTAACAAACTCATCGAAGTACACCTAAGACGCAACGAAGACTTTGATGGCAACATCAATCATTTCATTCCAGTCTGGAAAGGGCAGGATACTACTCCGCCCAAAGGATACACGTATCGTGAATACCCAGACATCCACGACAGAATTGGTGCTTTTGTTAAATAAAACGCTTGACAAAGCCTAAATAATCATATATAATTAACTTAAATTACAACTCAACAAGGAGAAAACTATGAGCGATCGTACCTATGGTGCAGAAGAAAAAGCAAAACTCGAGCGTCTTGTCAATGAAGGCGCAACAGTTCTAAGAGAAATTGAAGATCTTACAATGGGTCTTAAAGAAACAGTTAAAGCCGTAGCAGAAGAACTAGATATTAAACCAGCACTAATTAACAAAGCTATCAAAGTAGCACACAAAGGTGACTGGGATAAAGTAAACGATGAGTTTGAAGATCTTGAAACACTAGTTGTTACTGTTGGGAAAGACAAATAATAAGTGGAAAAAATAAAAGACTTTTGGCTAGATAGTTATACTAGTGATAAAACTGCATTTGCATTTGAACTTGTAAGTTTTATATTTACAGTTGGTGCAAGTATGACACTAGCCTTAAATGCCAAAGATCCAAATATGCTTATTGTGTATCCAGGGTTTTTTGTTGGAAGTATAACTCAAGCGTATGCAAGTTATCGTAGAGGAGCGGCATGGGTATTGCTGTTGACTACTTATTTTGCATGTGTTAACATTTTTGGATTTGGAGTTGCATCACAATGGTGGTAGAAGTTTTAAAACTTTTAGGACTTCTTGTATTATTTTATGCTGTTCCTATCGGAGCATTAATAATGTGGAATAATGAGGACCCAAAAAAATGATAGTAAAACCTTACCAGTGGTTAGCTTGGTTCAGTACAGCTTGTTTGTTAGTTGCCGCTACACTAGCCGCATTTAATATCTATCCTTGGTACATCTTTGCGTTTATTGGCAGTAATAGTCTTTGGGTACTAATAGGTATTCTATGGAAAGAAAAAAGTTTGATTGTGCTAAACGCAGGACTAACCGCAATTTACATTGCGGGATTGATGTTCTGATAAGTAATAATAACGCCAATAGCAATAGCTAGGTAAGTAGATGGTTAAGTTGGCCACAAGCAACGTAGGAAAAAATGAAATTATCGTGTAGTACAATGTACATTTCTCAGCCCGTCGCTATTAGACATGGTGCAATCGGCTTTAGTAAACAATTCCGACAATCTATTATTGAACACTTTCTTAAATTGAAAGAAGAAAGTGAACCTACGCACGAGTCTTGGAAAACCGGACACGATATTCATCTTGACCATAACATACTCAATCCATTACTAGACAAAATACACTTATGGTATTGTCATAATGTTGTAGGACCTCGCGGTCCTAAATTTATAACTAGTCAAGTTTGGAATAATACTCAACGTTTAAATATTGATGCTGAAGTATGGTTCCAAGAGAGCTTACCTGGGCAAGGTTGCCCACAACATGAACATGGCACATTAAGCCGTTATAGCTGGGTATATTACTTAGATGTTGGTGAAAGTAATAGTCCACTTACATTTGTTGAAATGAAAGAAACAAAAAACGAAGTATTTCCGGTTGACGAAATACATCTTCCTGTGTATAATGATATGATAGTTATGTTTCCAAGTAACATACATCATAAAGTTTATCCTGTAAACACAACCAGGTATATACTAGCAGGAAATATTAACGATATCTCGTATAAGGAGAATTAATTGAGTTACGTAGACGCATTATTTGATAGAGACAATGATATTATTCGTGTTGTCGAACGCAAGGACGGCAAAAGAGAGTATCGAGAGTATCAAGCAAAGTACACGTTTTATTATGAAGACCAACGTGGCAAATACAAAAGTATCTACGGAACTCCGTTGACTCGAATTGTATGCAAAAATACAAAAGACTTTCGTAAAGAAGTTGCTATTAATAATAGTAAAAAACTATTTGAAAGTGATATCAATCCAATCTTCCAATGTTTGAGTGAAAACTATCTTAACCAAGATGCTCCTAAACTAAACATTGCATTTTTCGATATTGAGACGGACTTTGATCCGGAACGAGGCTTTGCTGATCCTGCAGATCCATTTATGCCTATTACATCAATATCTGTATATTTGCAGTGGTTAGAAACAATGGTGTGTCTTGCTGTTCCGCCTAAGACGCTTACTATGGACGAAGCAAAGAAAACACTTGAAGGTATTGACAATGTAATGTTGTTTGAAAAAGAAGGTGATATGATTGATACCTTCTTAACACTAATTGAAGATGCTGATATTTTAAGTGGTTGGAACAGTGAAGGTTATGATATTCCGTACACTGTAAATAGAACTAGTCGTGTACTAAGCAAAGATGACACACGTAGATTCTGCTTGTGGGGTCAGTTGCCTAAGAAGCGTGAATATGAAAAGTATGGGAAATCAGCTGTTACCTTTGACCTAATAGGTAGAGTGCATTTAGATAGTTTGGAATTATATCGTAAATACACATATGAAGAAAGACACAGCTACAGGCTTGATGCCATTGGTGAGATCGAAGTTGGTGAAAACAAAGTCCCTTATGAAGGTACTTTGGACCAGTTGTACAACAATGACTTTAGAAAATTCATCGAATACAACATACAAGATACCGCACTACTGGACAAGCTGGACAAAAAACTAAGATTTATCGATCTTTCTAATTCGATTGCACACGAAAACACAGTGATGCTACAAACCACTATGGGTGCTGTTGCTGTTACAGAGCAAGGTATTATTAACGAAGCACACAACAGAGGGTTGCAAGTACCTAATCGTCCAAAGCGCGATGATACAGAAAACACACAAGCCGCAGGTGCATATGTTGCGTTTCCTAAAAAGGGCTTACACAAGTGGATTGGATCAATGGATTTAAATTCACTATACCCATCTGTAATTCGTGCATTAAATATGGATCCTGCAACTATCGTTGGACAAATTCGTCCTGATATAAGTGAGTCTCGTGTACGAGAAGATATGGGGCTACAGAAAAAGAGTTTTGCAGGTAGCTGGGAAGGACGCTTTAGTACAGAAGAATACGAAGCAGTTATGGACCAGCGCAAAGATATCGCACTAACTATTGATTTTGAAAATGGTCAAACAGAAGTTTTAAGCGGTGCAGAAATACACAAATTAATTTTTGATAGTAATATGCCGTGGATGCTTAGTGCTAACGGCACAATCTTTACAACAGAATTTGAAGGAGTTATTCCTGGTCTATTAAAGCGTTGGTATAGTGAGCGTAAAGATCTGCAAAAGATGTTAAAAAAGGCAAAAGATGCAAAGAACGAAGCAGAAATTGAGTACTGGGATAAAAGACAACTTGTCAAAAAAATTAACCTTAATAGCTTGTATGGTGCTATTCTTAATCCTGGGTGTCGCTTTTTTGATAAACGTATTGGCCAGAGTACTACACTAACTGGTCGTACTATTGTTAAACATATGAGTGCAGAAGTTAACAAAGTTATTACTGGAGTATATGATCATGTTGGCGAAGCAGTTATTTACGGTGACACTGACTCTGTATACTTTAGTGCGTGGCCTACTTTACATAAAGAAGTAGAAGCTGGTAACATTCCTTGGACTAAAGAAAATGTAATTACACTTTATGATCAAGTATCAGAGGCGGCTAATGCAACGTTTTTTGATATGATGGCAAAATCATTCCATTGTCCAAAGAGTCGTAGTGATGTTATTGCGGCGGGTAGAGAAATTGTTGCAGAAAGCGGACTGTTCATTACTAAAAAGCGTTATGCGGCACTGGTGTATGACACGGAAGGTTTCCGTTCAGACGTAGATGGTAAGCCAGGTAAAGTCAAAGCTATGGGCTTAGACTTGCGCCGTTCAGATACTCCTGTGTTTATGCAAGAATTCCTAAGCGAACTATTGCTTATGGTATTAACTGATAAGAAAGAAAAAGACATTCTTGAACGCATTACAGTGTTCCGTAAGGAGTTTAGTGCAAGACCAGGCTGGGAGAAAGGTTCACCTAAACGTGCAAACAAGATTGGGCATTATCAACGTCTTGAAGAAAAGCAAGGCAAAGCAAACATGCCTGGACACGTAAGAGCAAGCATCAACTGGAACACGCTGAAGCGTATGAACGGTGACAAGTACTCGCAAGAGATTGTAGACGGTATGAAAGTTATTGTTTGTAAACTAAAACAGAATCCATTGGGCTATACAAGTGTCGCTTATCCAACAGATGAGCTACGTATTCCAGAATGGTTTAAGGAACTGCCGTTTGATGATGCGGCAATGGCAGAAACTATCATCGATAATAAACTGGACAATCTAATTGGTGTGTTGAATTATTCATTAGAAGATACTAAACAACACACTACATTTAATAGTTTGTTCGACTTCGGAGACTAATATGAAATTAACTTTAATCGGATACGGATTTGTAGGCAAGGCTGTATATGAACTACTAAAAAATCATTATGATATTAAAATTGTAGATCCTACTTATAATAACAATGAAATTCAAGACGACAGTGACGGATATATCGTGTGTGTGCCAACTCCATCGACTGTAACTGGTGTATGTGATATGTCTATTGTTGAGTCAGTAATTAAAGAATGTCCTAATAGCAAACCTATCTTAATTAAAAGTACTATTAGTTTAGAAGGATGGAAACAACTTGAAACATACAATAAAGAAATTACGTTTAGTCCTGAATTTTTAACTGCGGCAAATGCCAATGAAGATTTTAAAAACCAAGATAAGATGTTATTTGGTGGTGGTAATAAAGAATTTTGGAATGATGTGTTTATAGAATGTAAAGCCTTTAATCCAATATACGCAACAGTAGAAGAATTAATTTTAACAAAGTATTTACGAAATAGTTTTTTAGCAACAAAGGTTGCTTTCTTTAATGAAGCGTTTAATCTATGTGAAACAGCAGGCATAGATTATAATCAAGTTAAGGCATTGGTAGGAATGGACGATAGGATTACACATAGTCATATGCAGGTTCCTGGTCCAGATGGTGAAAGAGGATTTGGCGGCGCTTGTTTTCCTAAAGACACAAAAGCATTACTACATAGTGCAGAAGAAATTGGATGTTCGCTACTAATCTTAGAAAGTGCTGTAAAAAGTAATCAACAACTTAGGAGTAAAAATGACTAACATATTAATAACTGGCCATAAAGGATTTATTGGAACTGTACTTACTAGTCGATTAGATAAAAAATTTGATACACTAGGATTAGATATTAAGGAAGGCGACGATATTTTAACTTGCGATTTACCGCATCCTAGTGTTGTAGATGTAGTTATACACCTAGCCGGTATTGGAGGAGTTCGAGAAAGTCTAGCTGACCCTAAAAAATATTGGGATACTAATGTAGAAGGTACTAAACGTATCTTAAATTATTATCCAAATGCAAGAGTGCTAGTCGCAGGATCAAGCTCACAATACGAACCAGAATTAAATCCGTATGCGGCAAGTAAACATGTAATTGAGTTTATTCCTCATCCTAATGTTTGCTTTATGCGATTCCATACAGTATATGGCCCTAGTCCAAGAGCAAATATGTTCTTTGATAAGTTACTAAACAATAAACTAGAATATGTTACAGCTCATAAAAGAGACTTTATTCATATTGAAGATCTTTGCGATGGAATTGAATTGCTTATTGACAGTCAAGTACAAGGTCCTATTGATATTGGTACAGGAACTACTGTTAGTATCCAAGAAATAAGACCCGATTTACCTGTTAAGTTAAATACTATTGGTGAACGACAAGTTACCCAGGCAAATACAAGAGCAATGAGAACATTAGGCCACAGACCTAAATACACAGTAGAAAACTTTTTAAAAGAACGAGGCTTTAAATGAAAATAGGCTTTACATGTAGTACATTTGATCTGCTTCATGCAGGACATATACAAATGTTACGAGATGCAAGAGAACAATGTGATTATCTAATTTGTGGATTACAAATTGATCCCAGTATTGATCGGCCAGAAAAGAACTCACCTGTTCAAACAATTGTTGAAAGACATATTCAACTCAGTGCAGTTAAGTATGTTGACGAAATTATTCCTTATCAAACAGAAACTGATTTAGAAGATATTCTAAATATGCTTCATATTGATGTAAGGATTCTTGGCGAAGAATATAAAAACGGCAAATTTACCGGAAGAGCAATATGTGCCAAGCGAGGAATTGAACTTTATTTCAATAAAAGAGAGCATAGATTTAGCTCAAGCGATCTACGCAAAAGAGTATCGAACAGAGAAGGTAATGCCTATCATCCCCAGGGATAAAAGGTAAAAAAACACTTGACATTTAAACAAATATGTCGTATAATCTAACAATAGGAGAATCATTATGAAAGACATTTTACAAGATATCGTTGCTAAAACACATGCACTAGGCTTTTTGAGTTTGGTAAAAGTTACAGGCGACGAAACATCAACTACAGTTGAATCAATGGCAGAGGATCGTTCAGTCATTCTTTCAAGTTCAACTAAACAAAAAGTTGAAGAGTTTGGCGAGAACATTTTTGGTATGCCTAATCTGGACAAACTTGCATTGCATTTGAAGAATCCAGAATATCAAAAGAATAGTAAACTTACTATTATTAAACAAGAACGCAATGGTGCAACAGTTCCAACTGGTATTCACTTTGAAAACGAAGCAGGTGACTTCCAGAACGACTTCCGTTTTATGGTAACTGAAATTATTAACGAAAAACTTAAAAGTGTTAAGTTTAAAGGTGCAACATGGAATGTTTCACTAACTCCAAGTGTAGCATCTATTACAAGACTTAAATTACAAAGTGCGGCACACTCAGAAGAAACTACATTTACAGCAAAAGTTGAAGAAACTGGCGGCGTAAAAGATCTAGTATTTTACTTTGGTGACGCAAATACACACGCAGGTAAATTTGTTTTTGCAACCGGTGTTGAAGGAAATCTTACACACGCATGGACATATCCAATTGCACAAGTTCAAAGTATTCTTAACTTAGACGGTGATACAACTATGAGTCTAAGTGATCAAGGTGCTATGCAGATTAGCGTAGATTCAGGCATGGCAACATACGATTATATTTTACCAGCGCAAAGCAAGTAAAAGAAAGGACGAATGAGTAAACTCATAGATAAAATAGGCAAACTACATTCAAGATTATTTAATTATGTTAGTGAAAAAGCAAAGACAAGCAGAACATGGGCAATAGTACTTACTATTCTTGTTATATACGAGTTGATAGAACATTTAGTATATCCGTGGCTTGTACCTTTGTTAGCCTTTAAGGCATTTGGAGAATAGTAAATTGAACACGGATCTAACAGCATCACAAAAAGACTACGCAGTATTCTTGCCTGCATTAAGTGGGTTTTATGCTACATTTATAGGTAAGCAACGTAGAGAAGAATATGTTGAACAAAGTCGTATTCCTTATCCAAATATGGAAAGTATGAATTGGTTAAACAAAAAAGAAGGATTGTTTAACTATCACTGGACCTTATATTCAGCAGGACATGCTGAATTAGATATTAACAAGGATGCACCTAAAGAACTAATGGTGCGTGAACGTGATAGAGAGAACAGTTGGCTACTTGGTGACTCAGGTGGTTTCCAGATTGGTAAGGGTGTTTGGGAAGGTGATTGGAAAGATCCTAACTGTCCTAAGGCGCAAAAGAAACGTGAGCAAGTTCTTGCGTGGATGGATGCTTACATGGACTATGGAATGATCCTTGATATTCCGGCTTGGGTGGCACGTTCGCCAGCAGGAGTAAAAGCAACAGGTATTAGTACATATCAAGAAGCAGTTAATGCTACACGCATTAATAATGATTACTTTATGAAACATCGCACTGGTGCTTGTAAGTTCTTAAATGTTTTGCAAGGTGAAAATCACGCTGACGCAGAAGATTGGTATCAGCAGATGAAAGACTATTGCGATCCAGTTAAGTATCCTGACACACACTTTAATGGTTGGTCAATGGGTGGTCAGAACATGTGTGATATTCATCTAGCATTAAAACGTATTGTTGCACTACGATTCGACGGATTACTTGAAAAAGGCAAACATGACTTCATGCATTTCTTAGGTACAAGTAAACTAGAGTGGGCGACACTGCTAACGGATGTACAAAGAGCAGTTCGAAAGTATCACAATCCTAACTTTACAATTACATTTGACTGTGCTAGTCCTTTCCTTGCAACTGCTAACGGACAAATTTACATTCAAACAGAAACTGAAGATAGAACAAAATGGGTCTATCGAATGGTTCCTAGTATCGACGAGCTAAAATATGCAAATGATACTCGTAATTTTCGCGATGCAGTATTACAAGATGGTATCTTTAAAAACTTTACAGATAGTCCATTAACTAAAAATATTAAAGTTAATGATGTTTGTATATATGCCCCCGGAGATACTAATAAAGTAGGCGGACCTAAAATCCTCAAAGGTGACATTGACCGTGATAAACATGGTAATCCGATCTTAGATGAAAGCGGCAATCCTATTGTAAGAGGAAAAGATTCAACAAGTTGGGATAGCTTTAGCTATGCTATTCAAATGGGGCATAACGTATGGAGTCACATAAATGCAGTACAAGAAGCAAACAGACAGTATGATAAAGGAAATCTTCCAGCCATGCTTGTTCAGGAACAGTTTGACAGGGTTTTATTTAGAGATGTTGTGGATGCGATATTCGCAACAGACAACAGAGACAGAGCAAACGAAATCATTGAAGAACACTCAAAATTTTGGATGAGTATTATTGGTACTAGGGGTGCAACAGGTAAAAAAACTGTAAATGCACAAACACATTTTGGTAATTTATTTGAGGAAGTATAATGTCTAATTACACAAATACTAGCGAAAAGATTGAATCACATCTTGAAGAACTAAAACGGAAACATCGAGCCATTGACACAGAGTTAGAAATCAAGTATAATAATCAAACATTAACTGAAGAAGTACGTAGAATGAAAACAATGAAGTTATGGTTTAAGGACGAAATACATCGACTTGAAGCTGAACTTCGTTCATTAAACGGAGAGTAGTAGAAAGAATGAAAAGAGATTACGAAACAGGCACAGCAGATGACATTGTTTTCTTTACAGGCGTAGAAGTTGAAAAGACTCCTGCATATGGAATGAAGACACTGTTTGTAACTGGTGTGCAACCTTGTGATGTTATACAAAAGCATTATGATGAAGAGCAGTGCGAACATATCTTCTTTGGTGCTAATCATAGTTTTAATCCAGGTACTAACTTTCCTGAAGATGCAGATCAATGGGATCCTTGGGAAAACATGATTAAAGCGTTTCTAACAGCAGGTAAGATTTGTAGTTTAGACATTCCTATTACACTTGCTGAAGCATTTCTTGAATCAAGTTTAGTAGAATATGACAACTTTATCCCACAACTTCGAATTCCATTGCCTTATGCGAAACTGTGGAACTACAACACTATGTTGAAGATTGATGATAAAGATTTTAAGGCAACTAACCCAGGTGTCTGGTGTCATAGCTTGCACGATCTAATGGACAGAGAAAAGTTTACAGATTGGACGAAATATGGGCTTGACAAAGTATTGAAATGAAAGTATACTATAAAGACAATGCAAGAAAGATATCACGATTATATGTTACGTAGAATGAAAGAAGAAGACAATAAAATGAGCAACCCTATGACAACAGCAGAACGTAGTATTTGGGTAACCTTTCAAAAAGAAGGTGTACATATGTACCCAGGTGCTGATAAAGATCCTAAACTAGCAACCGGCGATTGGGATGACGTATCATTCCTTGGTATTCCACATCGTCATATCTTTCACTTCCGTGTTCGTATTGAAGTATTTCATAACGATCGCGATATTGAGTTTATTCAATTTAAACGTTGGATGCAACGACTATATGATGTCGAAGGTGTCCTTGAACTGAATCACAAGTCATGTGAGATGATCGCAGATGACTTGTATCAAGAAATTTCTGCAAAGTATCCCGGCCGCTTTGTAGAAATTAGTGTCGCTGAAGACAACGAAAACGGCTGTTCTATTTTTTATCCAAAGTCATAACTAAGAGGAATATATATTATGACAATCGAATTTAATCGCGAAGCGTATAACAAAGTGTTTGAAGACCTAGAACGTTTTAAAGCGTTTTGTGCAACTGCTTACCTATATGGTCATAACGGCTATACTTGGGACGAAGCAAATCTTTATAACAACAAGAGTCCAGCATGGCAAGCCTATACTAGGTTCCGCAATGGTGGGAAAAAACGCAATAATGACCGCAACAACAATCGCGGCAATAATAACTATCGCGGCAATAACAACCGATTTAATAGCAACCGAGGTAACTAAATGACAATTTTCATTGTAGATATTGAAGCAGTAGATACACGCTACACTAAACAGTGGAAAGAGTATCTTCCTAAACAACTGCGAAACTCTACAAATGAAGAAGTTGTAGTTATTAGTGGAGGGGAAACGCCTCAGGCTACAACGCCTGGGGCTTTCCTTAACTTTGGTGGTACTAATGTTTACAAAAGTAAACAACTAGAACAAATAGGAGAAATGTTCTGTGCAGGAACTATTAAGGACGGTGATTATTTTCTCTATACCGATGCCTGGAATCCTACAGTTATACAACTACGCTACATGGCAGAGCTATTGGGTGTTAACATTCGCATTGGTGGCTTGTGGCATGCAGGCAGTTATGATCCCCAGGATTTCTTAGGTAGGCTAATTGGAAATAAACCCTGGGTAAGAAATGCTGAACGTTCTATGTATGAATGTTATGATAACAATTTTTTTGCTACCCAGTTCCACATTGATTTATTCCAACATACTTTTAAACCTAATGGTTCTCCAGAACGTGATTGGGTAGATACTAGTAAGACAGTAAGAGCAGGTTGGCCTATGGAATATCTAAAAAATAGTTTAGATAGTTATAAACATATGCCTAAAGAAAATATTATTTTGTTTCCGCATCGCATTGCTCCTGAAAAACAAATTGAGATCTTTAGAGATCTTAAGGAACACTTAACACAATACGAGTTTATTGTTTGTCAAGAACAAGAGCTCACTAAAAACGAATATCACAATCTACTAGGTCGTGCTAAACTTGTGTTTAGTGCTAATTTGCAAGAAACATTAGGCATTAGTTGGTACGAAGGATTACTAGTAGATTGTATTCCAATGGTGCCAGATAGACTTAGCTATAGTGAAATGGCAATAAACGAATTTAAATATCCTAGTATTTGGACTAAGAATTATACCCAATACGAAAAATATAGAGAGCCACTCAAAGAAAAAATTGTTGATTATATGGAAAATTATAAAGATTATTATATTCCGTTAGATAAACAACGTAAAAAACTTAACAATCAATTTTTTAGTGGAGAGGCGTTGTATAATGCAATCAAAGAAGGATGATAGTTTTACTATCGATATAAGTGATTTAAAGTTGGACAATTTTGTAGATAATACTACTGCTGATGATGTTACTATTAACTTAGACGATACCTACGGTACAACTACATCGTACTGGGCAGGTGTCAGTGCAAGTGATATTGCATTTGATAATAGTACTCCGGGTACAATTACTATAGACACTAATACTGCTGACACTATCGATATAAGTTGGATCTACAATAATATGAATATAGATCCAAACCAAGTCGATAAGATGTGTGAACTCTATCCAGGTTTAGATAAAGTTTGGCGCAACTTTAAAAGCGTATATGATATGTGCAAACAAGATTACGAAGGAAAGAAAAAAGCAGGAGAAATTAACGATGACTATCCTTTCTAAGATTATGGACAAGCTCGGCAGGCGTCGAGTTATCACAGACAGAGACGGAAAGGTACCTTACCTTATCCGTTATTATGTATTTTTAAAAGAACGCAAGAACTTTCCTTTTAATATTACACTACACAAAGTTCTTGTAAGTGATGAACCTACACTACATGATCATCCTTGGGGTTATGCTACATTTATTCTTAAAGGTGGTTATTGGGAACACATTCCTATTATTAGTAAAGAAGGTGCAGTAGTAGGAAGCACAAGAGTATGGCGTGGGCCAGGACATTTCCGTAAGCGTTCAGCAGATGATTTACATTGGCTAGAACTTGCTAAAGACTCAGAAGGTAATGAAATTCCTTGTTGGAGTTTGTTCTTTATGGGACGTAAGCAAAAGGAATGGGGCTTTATGAGATTTGTTCAAGTTAAAGATGTTAATAAAATCCACGAAGCAGGTTACCGTTGGATTCACAATGAAAAATATCTAGCAAGAGGTGCTAAAGACGATGGGTGATCGTAGGGTAGATGCTATCTTTAATAGCACACAAAACTATAATCCATATATTACAGAAAGCACATTTCCTGTAGAACACACTCTTACTGTAGAAGGCCGTGCTATTGTACAGGGTAGAGACATACTAACAGAACTTGACGAAATGCGTGATGTTCTGTTATTATTAAAGCGTGATGTAGATATGGAAGCAAAGTATCCTAAACTGCGAGAACTGAAGGATGCTTACGAAGCACAACTTGAAAAATACAAAACATTTGAGGTACTGAAGTAATGCAACACACAATTCAACAACTAATGGATAAGATTAGTGCAATGCATGGATTGGCTGTGCAAGCACATAGAGAAAAATATAAAAAGGCTCCTGGTGAGCCTTATGATGTTGATCATGTTACATATCTTGTAGATCAAATTCAAGCAATGGCGGGCGACATTTATAATGATCGTACACTTCATCCTAAACTACAGGCGAAAAAGAAATGATTAAAAAACACTATTACACTTGGCAAGACGTAGAAAAAATGTGCATTAGTATTGTTAATCAAATGTACAAAGACAACTGGCGTCCTGATTACATCGTAGGACTAACACGAGGTGGTAATGTACCTGCTACTATTATTAGTAACATGTTAAACATTCGTTGTGAGGCATTGAAAGTAAGTTTGCGGGACGACGAGCAAGGTCCTGAAAGTAACTTTTGGATGGCAGAAGATGCTTTTGGTTATGTAGAAAAAGATGAAGATCGTATTACAGGTGGTCCACTAGAAAAGAAAATTCTTATTGTAGATGACATTAACGATACAGGTGCTACATTTAATTGGATTGCAAAAGATTGGCAATCAAGTTGTTTGCCTAACGATCCTAAATGGAATCGTATTTGGGGCAACAATGTTCGTATTGCAGTTCTAACAGATAACATGGCTAGCGAAACTGTTTTGCCTATTAGTTATTCATGTCACGAAATTAATAAAGCCGAGGAAGACGTATGGTTAGTTTATCCCTGGGAGAATGTAGGTAGCTATGATTGAAAAACAATATATCTTTCCTGTTCAAGTATTTAGAGCAGTCTACGATAATGCGCAGGAATTACAGAAAAAAATTGTTCCAGAATTTTTAGCAAGAGAAAAATCAGACGAAAGTCCTGTACGCTATAGTGCTAATGGATATACATCATATGGGTCTAACAGTGATATTCTTAACGATCCGTTGCTAGAAGACCTTAAAGGATTTATCGAACTTTGTGTACAACAGTGTCATAAAGAAACAAAACTTGCAGGCATTCCGAAATTAGCGGCTAGTTGGTTTAGTATTAACCGCAAATACACTTACCACGAAGAACACAATCATTTACCAGACCTATGGAGTGGTGTTTATTATGTGCAAGCAAATCAAGATCACCCCGGACTTACACTAGTTAATAGTAATCAAAAAGCAAATTGGCCTAAGAGTGGTATTACTGAACTGTGTGAGTCAAACTCTCCTACTGTTACTTGTGCGGCAAGCACAGGAAGTTTAATTATTTTTCCTAGCTACCTGTGGCACAAAGTAGAACAACAAATGACTGATAAAGAAAGAATTACGGTGGCATTTAATTATGGAATTTAAAGATATACCTTGGACAGACGTACTAATTGATACTAGAGACTTTGTTGTATTCAAGGATGGTTATCCTGTCACAGAAGGACACGTTCTTTTTGTTCCTAAGATAGCAGACTGGGATCATCTTGCCAAATGCTATAAAGCCGCATATGGTTGGGGTTATGACTGGGTTGAAAAAGGATATTGTGATGCTTACAATATCGGACAGAACATAGGCGAAGAAGCAGGACAAACTGTTGATTGGCCTCATGTGCATCTTATTCCAAGACGCAAAGGCGATATGGAAGATCCAAGAGGCGGTGTTCGCCACGTGATACCCGAGAAGGGAAACTATAAAAAAAACGTTGTCGAACTTGAAAACTTAGAAGACGATGTTTATATTAATGAGAATGGTTGTTAATGCACACTAAATTAATTGATTTTGAGTTAGATAAGAAAATAGATCCAGAGGATTGGTCGTTAGCTATAGTTGATGAAGATATTGATCCTAGACTTATTGCTGTTTTTACTAGACTTTACTATTTAAATTACTTACAAGAGTTAGGTGATCAATGTATTTTGATTGCTAACATGACCCGTAGAATTTTGAGATTACATGGAATAGAAGCACATTGTAAAGATGTTATTGCTCATTTCAGAAATGTAGATAGAGATTGGAGACAAGTTATAGGTGCTCCTGCAAATATTACTCACGGCGGTGTAATAGATACACACCGTGTAGTAATCACACCCGAGTATGTTATAGATTTTGCTCATCGCGATAGTATTCATAAAACATTTGGAGCAAGATCTCCAAGAGGATTTATTGGAAGAAAGCAGTATGATGTATGGCAAAAAACACCAATGGGTGAAATTAAGTGGGTTGAGCGAGAAGCACATCCTATGGTTAAAAACGTAACATTCCATCAACGTAACCAAGAACGCGATTTAGTTTCTCGCTACTTTGATGTTTACCAAATGTAAGGAAAGAAAAATGAGAGAACAACTATTAGAAGCATTTGTGTCACACGCTCGTGGACACATTGACAAGCACAAAGCTAACGTAGAAGTATACTTGCACAATCCAGCAGGCATTGGCGAGCATCCAGATATTATCGATGCAATCGAAACAGAAATGAAACAGATTGCCGAATATGATGATATGTTAGAAATGGTTAATAAGTATTTTAAATAATGGCTAAAACACTTTTTATTGGCGACAGTCATGCACACGGTTATTATGAAACTGGGCAAGGCATTCTTGCTTGGCAAGAAAATAATTACGCAGAAATTTATGCAAAAGCAAATAATAAAGAAACTGTTATATATAGTCAACCAGGCGGATGCAATAGAAAGTATCCTGCCTGGTTAAAGTCAATGTTAGATCGCTATGATGATATTGACGAAGTGTTTATACAATCTACTTACTGGAATAGGTTTTTATTAAGTTGTTCACGCAATTTAGATGTAGGTGAAAATACTAATGTTGATTTGTACCTAGACAATGATCAACCAAAAGATGATCTAATACATAGATATACCGATCACAGGGTAACAGAAAACTATATAGAAATGATCGACCAGGTTCGAGCAGAAAACTATCAGGATTTCAAAGGTTTTGCATTTGACGATATGGAAGTAAAAGCTGATTGGGCTCCATTTCATGAAAAATATATCTATACTAAACTGTGGCACGAGTTAGTGACTCCGTTGCAGTATAAAGATTACTGTTTAGATCTACTTGCTATTGACACAATGTGTGCTAGACGCAACATTAAATGGTACCAATGGTCAATTAATAACAGAGTATTTGTTCCTGAAAATGTAGAACTATACGGAAATTGGATGGCAGGTAAAAAAGCAAAATCATCTTCTGAAGGATATTTACAGTTATTAAAAGGTATTAACATTGAAACAGACGAAAATCGGTTAGACGGCGAGCATTATACTACAAAAATACATGAATTAATTGGAAAAGATTACTTAGAATATGTAAAAAATGCTTGACAAAAACCTAAATAAAGTGTATACTGTAAAGTATATTGTATGGCAATCCTCTGCCTTAACATCGGAGATAAAATGAAAATGAGCAAAGCATTACAAATTAAAGGCAAGCTAGAAGACGCAGGCTTGCGCTACTGGGCAGGAGATAACATCTCTGAAGTCCTACAGAAAGGCGATAAAGAAGAACTTATCGAAGGCGCAACAGAAGCATTTGAACAAGTACTTGACGCACTAGTAATTGATCGACATAACGATCCTAACTCAAAAGGTACAGCAAGACGTCTTGCTAAAATGTACTTTAATGAGATTATGGCAGGACGATATGATCCTATTCCAAGTGCAACGGCATTTCCTAATGATAGCGACGAACGTTATGAAGGTATGTTAGTAGTTCGTTCAGAACTAAAAAGCATGTGTTCACATCATCATCAGCCTGTAACTGGTACAGCATATATTGGCATTATTGCCGCTGAGAAACTTATTGGACTTAGCAAGTACACACGTATTGCACAGTGGTGCGCTCGACGTGGTACACTGCAAGAAGAACTTGCAAATGATATTGCACGTGAAATTCAAAAAGCAACTGGTGCAGAACACTTAGGCGTTTACATTCAAGCAACACACGGTTGCTGTGAGAATCGCGGCATCATGGCACATAGTTCACTTACACAAACAACTGTACTACGTGGTGCATTTAAAACTGATGCAGGTACAAAGAAAGAGTTCTTTGATAACATCAAACTACAACAGGAGTTTAGTTGCTAATGAGTAATTATATTGCAGTGCGTATGGCACAAGTGTTTATTGTAGTAGTATTTGCAATGGGCATGATTAGTTTAGGTATTGATCTTTATACAGGAAGGTTGCCATTATGAAATTAAGATATTCAGAAGCATTTTACAGTGTGCAAGGTGAAGGTAAATTTGTAGGGGTGCCTAGTGTGTTCTTACGTACCTTTGGTTGTAATTTTCGTTGTATGAACTTTGGTGTTGATACTAAAAAGAATCGCACAGAACTTCATGCAGAAGGACAAAGATACAATGCAGAAGTAAAAGCATTAATTGATGCAGGTGTACACGAAACTACAGAAAAGTTTGAGGACTTGCCTATTATTCACACAGGCTGTGATACATATGCAAGCATCTATCCAGAGTTTAAACACTTTAATAAACAAGCAGAAGTTGACGAAGTGGTTGAACATTTACTGTCACTTACTCCGAACGGTAAGTGGACACAAGACAACGGTCAAGACATTCATTTGATCATGACTGGTGGAGAGCCCTTGTTAGCGTGGCAAAAGCTCTACATTGATTTGTTTGAACATCCACGTATGAGAGATCTAAAAAATGTTACATTTGAAACAAACACTACACAAAAGTTACACGATGATTTCTTCAACTATCTTACAGATCAAGACAGATTTGAAGTTACTTGGAGTTGTTCCCCAAAACTTAGCGTTAGCGGAGAACCTTGGGAAACTGCTATTAAGCCTGATGTTGCTCGCGAGTATAGCCTTGTTGACGGCAGTGACATTTACCTTAAGTTTGTTGTCGCTAGTCAAGATGACTTTGAAGAAGTTGAAAGAGCTGTGGAAGAGTACCGTAATGCAGGCATTAAGTGTCCAGTATATCTTATGCCGCTTGGCGGACGTTCAGAAGAGTATAATCTCAATGTTCGAGAAGTCGCCGAAGCATGTATGGAGCGAGGTTGGAGGTTCACACCAAGACTACACATATCCTTATTCGGAAATGCATGGGGAACTTAAGAAGCAATACATGAATGAAGCACATGAAAAGGCTATGACAGCAAAGGTCGGTAAGACAGATGAAGAAGAAGCAATTGAAATCGAACAACGCATGATACGTGCAAGAGAGGCAGGACTATAATGGGATGGTGGAAAAAACTAATTAGAGATGCAGGTATAAACAGTAAAATTGATGAACCTGTAGAAAAAGAAAAGTCTATTGAAGACGAGCGCAGAGAAATTCTTGCAAAAGAAAAAGAAGAAGCTACTGCGGCCGGTGAACCTTGGGTTGCTGTGCTTGATACTAAAGTAAACCCTGATAACATTCGAAACGGATTCTTTGAACTTGATTGGAACAACGAGTTTATTGAACAACTCATTGACGCAGGTTACACAGGTGAAAATCCAGAACAAATTGTAGACGGATGGTTTAGAACAATTATTAGTCAAATGTTAGGCGAAGAAGGTATAGATGGTCCTAGGGCCGCTGGATTTATTGATACAACTAAAATTAGTGAAGATAAAAGTGAAGTAAAGTAATGCGTAATGAACTAAAACGGTACATTAAAGAAGAGTTTTTACTTGACAATAGTAGCTCTATACTATATAATGATACTGTAAATGACACATTTAAGGCATAGATAATGGCAACATATATTTTAATAGATACTGCAAATACGTTCTTTAGAGCTCGTCACGTAGTTCGTGGCGATATCGATACGAAAGTAGGTATGGCATTTCATATCACGCTAAACAGTATTAAGAAAGCATGGAATGACTTTAACGGAGATCATGTTATCTTTTGTTTAGAAGGACGTAGTTGGCGTAAAGACTATTACGAACCTTACAAACGTAATAGACAAGAAACACGTGATGCATTAACTCCTGCACAGCAAGAAGAAGATACAATCTTTTGGGAGATGTTCGACGAGTTTAAGAATTTTGTTACAGTAAAGACTAACTGTACAGTAATGCAACATCCGCAACTAGAAGCAGATGATTTGATTGCAGGTTGGGTACAAGCACACCCTAATGACAATCATATTATTATTAGTACAGATGGTGACTTTGCACAACTTATTGCTCCTAACGTAAAACAGTACAACGGTGTGTCTAATACAACTATTACACACGAAGGTTACTTTGACGACAAGGGCAAGCCTGTTGTAGATAAGAAAACAAAAGAGCCTAAGCCTGCACCTAATCCTGCGTTTATGCTGTTTGAGAAATGTATGCGAGGTGACACTAGTGACAATGTGTTTAGTGCATATCCTGGTGTACGTACAAAAGGCACTAAGAATAAGGTTGGGCTTACAGAAGCATTTGAAGATAAGAGTACAAAAGGCTACAATTGGAATAACATGATGTTACAGCGTTGGGTAGATCATAACGGTGTTGAACATCGTGTATTAGATGATTACAATCGTAATGTTGTACTATGCGATTTGACTGCACAACCTGCAGAGATTAGAGAAATAATAAATAAGACTATTGCCGAAAATGCAAAGCCTAAACAAGTATCTCAAGTTGGGTTGCATCTTATGAAATTCTGTGCAAAGCATGATATGCAACGTATTGCAGATAATATTCAATTATATGCAGATGCACTGAATGCAAAATATAATATAATGGAGCCAATATATGATTAAAGCAAAACCAGTGCTAAAAAATAAGTTTTGGATTATTGAATCTAATGGCGAACGTATTGGTACACTATCTAAAGAAGAAGATAAAAGATATATGTACAGTTGTTCAACAGGGACAGAATACTTTAGCGATACTAAATCTTTTAACAGCTACATTGGAGGTGCGAGCTGGGATAAGACAAGTATTTCAGACGGTAGTAAAATCGATAGAGAAATTCATGGTTTTGCTACAAGCGGAACACCGTATAATGTAATGTATAATGTACAAAAAAAGTTACCACTTTTTACAAAAAGTAAAAAGTCTAAAAGTTTATATGCGGCAGGTTATTACATTATTAAATTTGACAAAGGATGGGTAAGAAGTTTTTGCCCTAAGTTAGTTACACTTGAAAAGTATGAATACAAAGGTCCGTTTAAAACAGACTTTACAATGAGACAGGAATTAAGTAATGCAAACAAACGAACCGATTAATCCTGCACCTATACAACAATTTGTTCAAATTGTTAAAAGTGCAGAACAAGGAAATCAAAAAGAAATTAGAATTCCGTTAGCACAAGCTAAAAATCTTGTATATACACTTACAACTATTTTAGCTAATCATCAAGGCAGACTAGAACGATTAGTTATAGAAAATGCAGGTAATGCTGAAGAAGTTGTAACTATTAGCATGGACGGTGGTTCCGGATGGAAATAAAGTACTAGTTTTTCTATCAAAAAAAGATAAATATATACGTAGTTAATTTTAAAGGATTACGTATATGAGTAGACCAAAACCAACAATCATTTTAGAATATGTAGATAAAGCAACATATAAGTGCGAACAAGTACTTAAATCTGAAGCTATTTGGGCTGTATTTTATAATGGTGAACCGTTTAACCTTAAAACGTCCAATGCAATAACTAACTATCCAGGTCCTAAATATAAAAAGGTTTCTTTTAGTAATCCCGGACATGCACATAATCTAGCAAAAAAACTCAACGAAATGTTCAAAACTGACGGCTTTAAAGTACATAGACTTGTACAAGGCGATGTTGTTATAGAAGAATGAACTGGAAAGAGACATATACTAAGATCTTTCTAAAGCAATCTGATATTGCTATTAGCGAAGCAAATTTAAAACATTATCGTTCTGAATGGTGGCAAAACACTAGAGAAAAATCAGAAGGCGGATTGCGTCTTACTGATGAAGGTTTTGAATTTATTACAAATACATTAGATCTACAAACTTACGAAGTTCCATTTCCAAGAGACTTCAAAATGACTACTCAAACTGTTATTTTTTTAGACCAATTTATTACGTGTCCATACTATATAACTTCAAAAAGTATCTATGTAACGGACGAAAAGAAAGCCATGGAACTGCATCTTTTTAGCGGTGACCTAAGAAAATACGGCTTAACTAAAGCAATTTCAAGATCAAATTCTGAATAAATTGGTAAGAAAGAGGTTGACTCTTTCTCATACTGGTGTTATTATATATACATACTTAGAAACTAAGTTATGGCATTGACTGAAACACAAGAGGAATATAAAATGGAAAATATCGCACTTCGTACTGTAGGACCTAACAGCGCAAAGAAAAGCATTGTACGTGCTTTTGCTAAAAAGCGTCCGCTGTTCCTTTGGGGACCTCCAGGTATTGGTAAATCAGATATCATTGCGCAAATTACAAATAATGTATTAACTAATTCATTTCTTATTGATATCCGACTATCACTTTGGGAACCTACAGATATTAAAGGTATTCCATATTTTGACAGCAACTCTAGTACAATGGTTTGGGCGCCTCCAGCAGAACTTCCAACAGAAGAATTTGCGGCGCAATACGACAATATTGTATTGTTTCTAGATGAAATGAACTCTGCGGCACCAGCTGTACAAGCGGCAGCCTATCAGTTGATTCTAAATCGCCGAGTTGGTACTTACAAATTGCCAGACAATGTTCTTATTGTTGCGGCAGGTAACCGCGAAGCAGACAAAGGTGTTACTTATCGTATGCCTGCTCCGTTGGCTAACCGTTTTGTTCACTTGGAACTTGCTGTTAATTGGGATGATTACTTTGCGTGGGCAGTAGAAAATAAAATTCATAAAGATGTTATCGGTTATTTGACTTTTGCTAAGAAAGACTTGTACGACTTTGATCCTAAGTCGCCAAGCCGTTCTTTTGCAACACCGCGTTCATGGTCGTTTGTTTCTGAACTACTTGAAGACGACGACGATGAAAGCACTACTACTGATTTGGTAAGTGGTGCAATTGGCGAAGGACTTGCTGTTAAGTTTATGGCACACCGTAAGGTTGCGTCAAAACTCCCTAACCCAACTGACATTTTGACAGGTAAGGTTAAAGAGCTTGAGACTAAAGAAATCAGTGCCATGTATTCCTTGACAGTCTCACTGTGCTATGAACTGAAAGACGCATGTGACAAAAACGATAAGAAGTTTAACGATAAAGTTAATAACTTCCTACGTTTTACAATGGATAATTTTGATACTGAGCTAGTTGTAATGGCTATTCGCCTTGCTCTTACTCAGTACCAATTGCCCATTGATCCGGACGAAGTAGAATGCTTCGACGAATGGCACGAGCGTTACAGCAAGTATATTAAAGCCGCGCAGGCCGCGTAAATGGCTACAGAGTTTGGACGTTCTCTTTGTATAAAAACGTCCTTTTCAGCTTGACTTCAACAGTAAATACATGTATACTGTATATAACAGTTAGGGAAAAGGAGAAACAAAGTGAGCATCGATACTAAAGGTTACGCACCTAATCCAGATATTACTCCAGAAGAACTTAAAGTAATGCGAGAAGAAGTTCTTGATAGGGTTATTGTAGCTCGTGTAGGCCTATTATTGCGCCATCCTTTCTTCGGTAACATGGCTACTAGACTTAAAGTAGAAGCATGTGATGACTGGTGTCCTACTGCGGCAACTGACGGCCGCCATTTATATTTTAACACTCAATTTTTTAATGCACTTTCAAATAAAGAAATTGAGTTTGTAATTGCACACGAGATTCTGCATTGTGTATTTGATCATATGTCACGTAGAGAAGATCGTAATCCTGTATTACATAACATTGCCGCAGACTATATCGTAAATAATACACTAGTGCGTGATCGTATTGGAGAAATGGTTTCAATCGTACAATGTTATCAAGACTTCAAATATGAAGGTTGGACTTCTGAAGAAGTATACGATGATCTATTTAAAAAGGCAGAAGAAAACGGTCAAGAATTTTTAAAACAACTAGGTGAATTGCTAGACGAACACATTGACTGGGAAGAAGGTCCAGGCGATAATAATTCAGAAGAAGGAAAAAATAAAAGTCATCCAACTTATTCAAAAGAAGAAATGAAGAAGATTAAGGATGAAATTAAAGAAAGTATGATGTCTGCGGCACAAGCCGCTGGTGCAGGCAACGTTCCAGGCGCTGTACAGCGTATGATCAAAGAGCTTACAGAACCTAAAATGAATTGGCGTGAATTGCTTCGTCAACAGATTCAAAGTACTATTAAAAACGATTATACATTTAGTCGCCCTAGCCGCAAAGGCTGGCATACTGGTGCTATTTTGCCCGGTATGAATTTTGATGAAACAATTGATATCTGCATTGCATTAGATATGAGCGGTTCAATTGGTAATGCACAGGCGGCTGACTTCTTAGGTGAAGTCAAAGGCATTATGGACGAATACAAAGACTACAAGATTAAGATTTGGTGCTTTGATACTGATGTATATAATGAACAAGACTTTACAGCAGATAGCGGTGAAGATTTGCTAGACTACGAAATTATGGGCGGCGGCGGAACCAGCTTTGATTGTAACTGGAAATATATGAAAGACAATGATATCCAGCCTAAGAAGTTTTTGATGTTTACAGACGGGTATCCGTTTGGTAGCTGGGGCGAAGACGATTACTGTGATACAGTATTTGTAGTTCATAGTCATCACGATAAAAATTTAAAAGCACCGTTTGGTATGACGGCGCATTACGATGAAGCGGCATGATAAAGAATAAGATATCAGCACATGATTATTTTAATACAAGGAGATTAGAACATCAATCTCCTCATTTATCTTGCATTGATTTAAAATTTACATACAACACAGAAAAAGCAATGGTAAAATGGATTCAACAAAATTTGAAGCATCGTTATTACCTAGCCAAAACAATAGGTATTACTAAAGAGAATAAAATAGATACTGTTATGAGAGTCGGATTTGAAGATGCAAAAGAACTTTCTTATTTCGTTCTTGCATGTCCACTATTAAAGTACAACTAAATAATATACGCATATAACTAAAAAGGAGCATAATATGTCACAAGAAACTACTGCTACGCAAGAAGCACAAGCAACAGCACCAGTAGAACTAACCGTTCAAGACCTAGGTGTTATTAGATCAATCATCGATGTTGCTAGTCAGCGTGGTGCTTTTAAAGCAAACGAGATGGAAGCTGTTGGTAAAACATTTAATAAACTTGATAACTTCCTACAAACTGTACAAAAGGCAGAGGCTGATGCCGCTGAAGCCGCTAAAAAGGAAACTACCGAAGGAGGTAAGTAATGGCTGAAATTAAACATGTTGGTGTGTTAAAGGACAACAAAAGAAAAGTTGTTGTAGCATACAGAGTAATTCCTGGAGAACAACCTGCTGAAAATGCAATTGTAATTGATACTGCGTCACTAACTGATGCTGATCATGAAGTTTTAATTAGAGCAGTTGAAAGCAATGCAGGACAAACAGCATTTGAATTTGCTGAAGTTATGGCAAGAACTTCTTTAAGTGACGGTAGCAACATGCTTGCACGTTTTCATACAACAGGTAAACTACAAAGAGTTAAAATGTCTGCTATTGATATGACACCTAATACAACAACAAAAATTGGATTAGATGAGCTTAATAAAATCATTGCACAACAGCGAGGTGTTGCTATTTCTGATCTTGCTTTAAAAGATCCTAATTCACGCAAGCCAGGCGAAAGTATTACTGAAGCAGGCTCTGTTAATGAAATGGCTCCTCCAAGTGATACTGTAGTTGCTGAATCACAAGTTGCTAATATTCAAGCACCAACTGATGGTGTACTTTCAGATGCAGATTTAGCCGCTAAATATCGTAGTGATGCTGATAGATTATATAAAGAAGCAAAGGCACTTAGAGCACAAGCCGAAGAACTTGTCCCGACTGTAAAGAAGAATAAGAGTGTCAAAGAAACTTCCTGATGATATAATTAAACATTGGCCTGAAGTTTTTAAAGATATTGACATTCACACTATACCCATTAACTATATTAGTACCATTCGAATTGAATTTAAAACTGGTAAAATTTGGGAAATTGACTGCAATGGTAAAAGAACTACTGGCTCTAACTTAGAAGATGTCCTAGGGGATCTCTTTGATGAATATGGCGACGGTATTGAAAATGTTGACTTTCGTCTTAATAGTGCTAAAATTAAACGAGATGTACAGAAGAATACTAGAGCATTTCTTAAGAATCCAACTAAACGGAAATCGTGAATTTGGCATAAATACATGTAACAATGAATTAGGAGCATTACATGGGTACTTTACGATTAAAACGAGGCACTAAGACTGCACTTCAAAGCAGTCCTGGTTATACGCCAGCTGAAGGTGAACTCGTTTATACAACAGATAGCAAAGAAGTCTTTGTAGGTGACGGAGCCACACAAGGTGGTATTCCAGTATCAGTATCAACGCAAAACTTAGAAGATCTAGGCAATGTACAAGCATTAGCCGCACAAAAAGATCAAATCTTAGTTTATAATGGTGCAAACTGGGCGGCGACGGATAACCCAGCACTAGACATTCGTGGTAATATTTACGGTGACGATTCAACGCTCCTAGTTGATGCAATTAACGGCAAAATTGTTGGACCTATTGAAACTACTTCTGTTATTAGTAGTGGCAATATTGTAGGTGATGTAATTGGCGATACTACAGGTACACACACTGGTAACGTAATTGGTGACAGTACAGGTACACACTTTGGTAATACTACTGGATTCCATACAGGTGATACTAAAGGTAGTGTGTTTGGTGATGATAGCGGACTACTAGTAGACGGTATTAAAGGTTTTATTGTTGGACCTATTCTAACTGAAACAACTCTTACAATTAGACAAGACGCACCTGCTCCAGTTAACAGTCTCTTAATTCAAGCACATTCTGCAGATGGTGCAACAGGACCAAAAATTAGAACTGAAGGTTCACGTGGTACTCTTGACAATCCGTTAGCTGTAATTGGTGGCACTACAGGTGACGCACTTACAGATATTCACGGTTTTGGTTGGGACGGAACTCAACAAACATTAGCTGGACAAATTAAAATTGCAGTTGATCTAGACGAAACAGTGTCAGACGGTATTATACCTGGAAGAATATTATTCCTACCATCAAACCAAACGGGCAATGTTACACTTGCACAAGTTATGACTTGGAATAGTAAAGGCAGACTTGGCTTAGGTACTAACAGACCTGATAACGTATTACACGTAGCAGGCGATGCAAAAATTACTACTGACCTTGAAGTACAAGGTACAGCAACAATAAACAACAGTATTAACACTGGATATCATCAGTTTGCTAGTTTGACTACTATTGAACGTGATGCACTTACTCCAGTTAACGGAATGGTTATTTATAATTCAGATACTGAAAAATTCCAAGGCCGCGAAAACGGATCATGGGTTAACTTAGTCTAAGTTATACTGTTTAAGTAATTCTTTTCTACTTATTTTACCTTGTCCTTTACGTGGAATACTTTCTACGTAAAAGACCTTCTTAGGTATTTTATACCATGCAATTTCTTTAGATAATTGTTCTGTATCTATTTGACCAACAACTACTGCATAAACACTATCGTAGCCAAACACTACACAATCTATTGCTCCACATTTAATTAATGCTTCTTCTACTTCGTAAGGCATAATTTTAATACCTTCTTGGTTAATTACATCTTTAACTCTACCAGTAATAAACAAAAATCCTTCATCGTCGATATATCCTAAGTCTCCAGTATGATAACCATCAACTACAATTTCACCATTATCAAATGTTACAGTTTTATTTGGTAACACAAATCCAACGCTACCATGTTTTTGAGGATAATGCATAATACTAATTGTTCCTGTTTCATTTAGCCCATATGAATCAGTTGTAATACAATTAAAATAATTTTGTACTTCATATTTAAAATCTTTGTACATAGGTGCTCCGACTGTACGAATGTGTCGTACACTCATAGTTTCGTACGGTACTTTGCAATACTTCATTAATTTTAATAAAATACTAGGATTAGCTACAAAGAACGTAGGTTTAACTTTAGGCCATGATTCCCATACGTTATCTAAAACATAATATGTTGCACCAGTTCTATAACAAATTGAGAATAATTGAAAGCCTATACAAGCCCAAAGTGGAATACAATTTACAGTAGAATCTTTATTTGTAATATTAGCATGTATTTGTATGTTTGTATCTAAACCTTCAGTGTCATGATCATCTCTTGTTAGTGGTATTAATCTAAGTGCATCAGTACTACCGCTTGATACAAACGCTGTTATCTCGTCATCATTACATTGATTATATCTAGGCTCTGGTAATACATCGTCCCATATATCAACATCATAATACTTACGTTCGATCTCTGTTGCTTTGTAGTCCATTACTACAACACTGCATACACTCATTACTCCGTATATTTTCATTAGATTAGTACAATTACTGTATACTCCTAATCTACAAGTTTTATCGTATCCTGCATCAATTAATTCTTTAGCATAACTTTGTGCTAAAGAATCAAATTGTTCTTTTGTATATGTATCACCATTCTCGAAAGAAAGTATTATATTGTTCACTTTTTAATTATTCCTGGTTTAAGTACACTAGCTAATCCTAATGCTTCTTTATTGAATTTAACAAGATTTGTTAATGCATCTAGTGTTACAAGACTCATTAATGTATCTCTATGTGCATTTCCGTCAGCGCCAATTTTCCAATTATAAACGCCAACTTTGTTTTCTATAATTTTCTTACTATCTTTATTTAAAGACATATCATATAATGCTTGCTGTAATTTGGCAGTATTTGGATTGCCTTTGCGTACCCACAATGCTTTTTGCATACCGTCGCGAAAACTTTTTACAAGTTTATATGAATCATAGAAATCTCCGCTTGGCTTAACACCCCAACGTTTTTCAAATAGTATTTCAAGTTGGTATCCAGGATAGTTTGGATCATCTCCATGATCTCCTGTTTCACTGTTTAGAATACCATGATGAAACCAAATTTCTGAATTATCATCTGATTCAACATGCTTTTTATATGCCGCTGGATTTTCTCTAGTAGCGTTTAGTTCACCACGTTTAAATGCTAGTCGACGTTCGCCACCGCTCATGCCTTTAACCCATGTTACGTTCTCTTTAAAACAAGCGATATATTCATCAACTGTTTTGTCTGGTCCACATAGTAGAAGTGTCATTGCGAATGCTTCTGGAACCATACCTGAACCTGCCGCAAATCTAATACCACCATAGTCTAAATCAATAGCACGATTCTTGCCTACAATAATATTCAAGTTCATAAGTCCAATACTTTCGTATTCGGCATAGTTATAATCAACTTCTTCTTGTAGGAAACTTACACCGTTACCACCATGACTTACCATAATTACATCATTGTCATATTGCATTTCGTTATGAAATGTATCAAATCCTGGAATGTCTCGAGCGCCAGGAATATGTACAATATTAATATCTTCATTGAGATATTTTTCTAATTCTTTAGCAACGATTTCTGCCCAAACACTTGTACCATCTCCTGGTTTTTGTGGTACTACCATCGTATAATCTGCATTTGCTACAGTAGCAAACATTACTAATACTAAACTCATAATTAACTTACGCATAATCTATTCTCCTTTTTGATTTTAATGCCCAAATTAGTGTTACAATTATTATAAAAACTAATCCTAAGAATATTGGTTTATCTAACAGTTTATCAAATGTATAAAGTCCTGACATTTGAATTGTAAGAGCCTCTATTCTGTCAGATAGAATAAAGGCAAATAGCAGTGCAGGTCTGCTAAATTTGTATTTCTTTGCTAATAGTCCTACCACACTACATATAGCAAGTATAAAGTAATCTTCCCAACCGCCTGTATATTGTACACAAGCAAGTACTATAAAGCCTAATAGCAACGGAAAGTAGTATTTGTAGGGTATTTGTGCTATTCGGGCTATAAATGGCGTCGTAAACAAGCATACAGCGCCTACAAGCACTGTTGCAAGCATAAAGCCGTATAACATACTATCAAAGAATTTAGTGTCATTTGCAAGCTCTAAGGTACCTAATTCAAAATTTAAATATGCAAACAAGGCCATTACAATGGCAGCAAAGGGTGCGCCTGGAATACCAAACAGTACTGTAGGAATCATGCTGGTTGCTTTTTGTGCATTGTTAGCACCTTCTGGTCCTATAACACCTTTGATATTTCCATTACCAAACTTGTCTTTAGGATGACTTGCAACTGTCGAACTGTATGCCATCCAATCTGCAACTGCGCCGCCTAATCCGGGCAATAAGCCGACAAATGCGCCAATGATTCCTCCACGCAATGCATCACGTTTATTATTCCAGACAGCAAGTATTCCTTCTTTAGTTTGTGTACCATTTGCAAATGCTGGATTGCTAGTATTTGTACGATATTTAAGACCGCTTAATAATTCTGGAATAGCAAACAATCCGGCAACTAACGGCATTAATTGTACGCCTGCGCCAAGATATTCCCAACCGCCGGTCCATCGGTCTACATTAGTTGTAGGATCAACTCCTATTAATCCTATAAACATACCAAAGCACAATGCAATTACACTTCTAACCCAAAACTTATTTGTTATAAATGTTACGCATACTAACGCTAACATTGTAAATGCCCATAATTCTGGAACACCAAATATCATTATTAGATCAGTATAATAAGGTAACAAGAAGAATGTAAGTGACCCCCATATTAATCCGTTCAATGTACTTGTAGTTACTGCGGCGCTAATAGCATATGTTGCTTTACCCTGTAGTGCTAATGGAAAGCCGTCTACCATAGTTGCCGCGGCTGAGTTTGCACCAGGTATTCCTAACAGTACACCTGTATAAGTATCACCTGTTGTGCTTGCGGCTACAACTGCCATAACAAATATAACTGCTAGATACGGATCTGGAAATAAAGTAATAAATGAAAATACAAATATTAAACCTGTAGTTGCTCCTGCACCTGGCAGAATACCAATTATTAATCCATAAAATGTTCCTGCGAGTAGTGCCAATATCGAAGCCAATATTTTCTCCTTGTATATAATTAATTATATCAGGAGAACATTTTTTTGAAAAAATGTGGAGAAAAATTATGAATACACGAATTTTTTCGCTAGTTATGAAAAATTTAGAAGAAACCTTTAATTTATCTAAGTACAAAGGTTTACAATTAAACAAGGATAGTATAGTAGACGACCTACCGTTTACTCCTGTGCGTAAAGAAAAGTTTGCACAAAACATCATGCACGAGTTAGATATTGAACATTTAGACTTAACTGGTACTATTGAACAATTTGTACAATCGTTAGATACCTTTTATATGAAAAGATTCTTTGGAGAAATTTGGAAACCTAATACTGACAATCATACTTACAGTGGTTGGAATATTGTGGAACGAATAAACAAACAGAATCCACGTAATGTATTAGACTTTGGATGCGGATATAATCAATTTAAACCACGTATTAAAAATCTAACAGGCATTGATCCATTTAACGATAACGCAGACTATATGGTAGATATTTTAGAGTTTAATGTAGATGAAAAATATGATCACATGATTGTGTTTGGCAGTTTAAATTTTGGTGACGAAAATGATATCCGTATAAGATTTGATAAGTTATATAATTTATTAGACACTAACGGTAGAATGTACTTTAGAGTTAATCCGGGAATACTATGGCCAAAAGGACCATATGTAGATATATTCCCATGGACCTTCGAATTCGCTTACAAACTTGCTAAAGAATATAATTGTAATTTAGAACAGTACAAAAAAGATAATACAAGAATATATTTTGAATTATTAAAGATGTGACACGGCTTTAGCAAACTCTACTGTTTTGATAAAAGCTGTTTCGTTAAATTTAAGATCAAACTTGTTACATAATGTTAAGAAAAATTCTTTATCGTATAATTGAGAAACTTCTTTAATAATAAAATCTTTATCATCTGCCTTTTGTTTGTAACCGTTTATCTGCATAGTAAGGTCGTTAATTAAACATTCTTTAAATGTTATTCCGTGTTCGTTTGCTTTATCAGTATATAAATCTTTAAAAAGATAATTTCTATTTTTTGGATCTACATAATAATGACATGTACTATTCATCCACCTAGTATATAATAGTTCTATATCTTCAGGAATGATTACAAAATGTTTTGCCGGATTAAAAAAATTCTTTACTCTATCTAAATCTGAGTGCAGTGTATATACAAAATTGTTAGGATAAAGATGTTGTTTCCATTTTTTAATTTCGTCTTGTGAATATTCTCTACCTTGCTTTTCGGCCATATCTAACACAGGAGGAATAGTTTTGTCACATACTCCTTTACCTAAAGCACCTTTAAATCTTTTATTGAAATGTAATCTTGAAAAATTAGAATCGTGCATAATATCAAACGGTTCCCAAGGATTGATTCCGTTTTGTATATGATCATACCAACTGACATTATTACAACTAGAAATAATTCTTCCTGCAATATGTCCACCAGATCCCATAGGAAAATTAACTGTAATTGAATTATTATACATCAAGTCTTCCTAAATAATATAATCCTTTATTCTTATATGTTACAAGATCGCCTGTTGCAAACCAATCGTCATATATACACATTGGACTTTTTACATATAATTGATTTTCTTTAACTTTATAATTGCACCAAAATGTATTGCCCAAAATATTATCTTCTGCTGTGTCTCCAGGCTTGTACAACTTATTAATTACACATGGTCCAATTTCACTCATACCCCAATTTGCTAAAACTGTAGCACCTTGATCTATAAATGCTTGTATGTGATGTTTAGGAATTGGATCACTGCCCATTGCAACAAATTTACCCGTCAAATCAGCTGTTTTAAAGCCCTTAGTGCTTAGTAGTGCTTCGCACATAGCAGGAGCAATAAACGTGTGTGTATGACGCTTAAAACGCTTTAAAAAGGTATATGCGTTGAACTTTTCAATAGTTATATCACACCCTAATGTATATGCTGGCAAACTTTGAAGTAATAACCCACCTGCATGAGTCATTCTAGTAACTGTGTATACACTACTATTTTTGGTTAGTTTTTGAGCAGTAATTGCAGTATTAATGCAGTGTTTTAGATTTTCAGGATCTCTATAAATTTGCTTAGGTGTACCTGTAGTACCACTAGAACTTATATTACATCCTTGTTTTAAGATAGTGTCAAAGTTCAGTTCCATACTGTGTTTTCTTATCCTCGTACTTTTGTATTAATAGATCAGTAACCGAACCTGTGATAGTCGTTGGTGTCACACCTCCACTTGAACTTGTAATAAAAACTTCGTCTGCTGATAAAAACATTTGTTGTGTAATTGGCATACGCTTAAAAGTAATATTGTTTTCTTTAGCAATATCTTCTACAACACTCATAGTAATACCTTTAAGAACATTCTTATCTGATGTTTTAATTACTCCGTCTTTAACAATTCCAACATTAAACCCTGGACCTTCTGTAACAAATCCGTCTACATCAACTAATACTGTAGTATCAAAGCCGGCAGGAGTTTTACGTTGACTAAGTGTTAAATCTATCCAAGCCATGTTTTTATATTCTTGTCCATAGTAATCATCGTTAACTCTATTTGTATTTTTGTCCAAATACAGTTTTACCATCGGTGTACTTGCTATAGGATAACTTGGTTTAATATACATTGCAAAATTTACAGGACAGTTTTCTAAGTCTCTAGGATTACCACTAGGCGGAAATCCTCTCCAGATTATAAACCATACAAATGCATTATCAATTGGATTACGCTTTGCTAATTCTTTAATAATCTCTAGAGGATCGACGTCTGGAATAGTTAGTCCGTAGCGTTCTGCACTATTACGGAATCTTTGCAAGTGTCTTTCATAACAAAATGCTTTGCCGTTGTATACTGGCATAACATCATATGTAGCATCACAATGAATGAAACCAAAGTCAAGTATACTTGGTCCAATCTCTCCTAACGGTTTGTATTCACCGTTTTTATATGCTAATAAGTCTAATACGTTAGTCATCAAAATGTACCTTCTTTAATTGAGGATCATCAGGCAATTTTTCTTTGAGGACTTTTAAACGATTAATTCTCCATTCAAGGAGTTTAAAATCTAATACCCAAGGAAAAATAGCGTGAATCAAACTTCCTATAGTTACTGCTAATAAAAAGAAAAATTCGTTCATTGCTAAACGAAAGTGCCACCAATAGCCCGCATCAGGCTTACCGGCTTTATTCTTTGCTTCGTCTAAGTGTTTAGGATTGTACCACATAGTCTCCTTTCAGCAAACTTCTACGTCTAGTGTATTCATTAATGTTTAATTTCCAGACGGTTTGCTCAGTGTAATATAACATCATTTCACTATGTTTGTCAAGTATTTTCTGTTTTGCCAATAATCCCATCAACTTGTGATTACGAGCGGCTTTACCATTAGAATGTTCATGATGTATGTTTGTGCTAATATATAGTTGATCAGTAGGGCACCATTCTATAAAACGAGGAATCATTTCACGTTGTGTAATACTGTTCCAATCTCCTTTACCTAGTCCCCGAAAGGTATCAGTTTGAGGTAACTCACAGCCTCTAAACATAATGCGCCATGCTGTATCACCAACTTCAGGCAAAGGATGACATCCTGCTACTGCCACTATTTCACTATCTTTAATTGCGCAAAAAAATTCACCGTGTTCTTTGCACCAATCAAACTTCATTGCTTTTAAACTTGAATTATTTTCGTAGCCTAGTTGCTTTGCTTTAGAGCAAAATATTTCTAACTTAGGTATGTGTTCATCAGTAATTGTTGTAACAATCATAGGTAACTCAAATTATCTGAAATAATATTTACAGTTTCTTCATTAAGGTCTACATTTACAACTATCATATATGAAGGTTTAAAACTAGTATTAAATAGGTAATGTGTTTTAAGAGTATCTACAAAGTACACACATCCATTATCCCAATGCTCAATCTTACCATCAATTATAAAACTAAAATTTGGTGGGTTAACATTGCGTAACGGAATTAGTAATCTAAAACTATCTATTTTTGTAGTCTTATTATCTCTATGAGGAGGAAAATATCCGCCGGGGTCGAGTTTTAAAATATGAGTTCTAAAAATATGTTGCTTTAGTGGTGCTAGACATGCTTGTAATTCAGGAGATTTATTATACACATCTGTGTACGTTTTAAAATCTCTTTCACTATAGTCTGTATTATTATCTTTATTGTATTCAATTAAACTATCTAGATCAGGAATACCAGAGACGCCTCCATCAAGACTTGTAATACTTAATCCGTACCTATTAACAGACTTCCTTGGGTTGTAAGGTACATACTCAAAGTCTTGTTCAGTAAGGTTAAGGAACTTATTAACATCATTTAGAACAAGATTTAATTTAAACACTGTTCCGTATGCTGTTAAATGGTTGTAGAGGTTAATCACTTTCGCTAATCCATTCGATATCTTTTAGTAAATATATGTGTATTTAATAAGAAAAAAAGGATACACATTACAATATGGCATATGTATACAGAAGCAAAGGTTCATATCCTCCTAAGAATCAAAAAATAATAGAACATACGTATAAAGCTAAAAGCGGATTAGATGCTATAGTGCCTATCAATCCCGAATGGGAGAACATGGGAGTTCAAATAAGTGGAGGTATGGATAGTGCCTTGTTACTCTATCTAGTAGCAAAGACAGTAAAAGATAATAATTATACTATCAACGTAAGACCTATACATTTTGATATCCCTACTAAGTTACCTGTACAACCTCTTGCTATTATAAAAAAAGTAGAAGAATTATTAGACTTTAAATTTGGAGATATTATAGAATACGCTATTCCTTTAGAACAGTGTACAAAAGAAGCAACTATGTCAGGGGTTGGCAAGAAAGAATTTATTATACTTAAAATTAGAGAAATGTTAATGTCTAAAGTTGTTAATTTTGAAGTTAACGGAAATACAAAAAATCCACCTGTTGAGTTTAGAAAACATTTTCCAAATGATGAATTTAGACAAAAGAATAGAGACCGAACACTTGACATTTACACAGGACCATATAATGCTTCACCGCTTTCTCACTTAGATAAAGCAGATGTTGTAAGCCTGTATAAAAAATATAATCTAATCGACGAATTAATGACGTTAACATGTTCATGTGATAACTGGAGAGATCAAATTATTGCGAAAAAATTAGATATCCCTTGTGGTCAATGTTGGTGGTGCTACGAACGAGCATACGGACTTAGTCAAAATAATATTCAAGATCCTACACCTGTAAAGAAATTTGAAGATGAAAATTCCAAGTAAAACATTTTGCAGTATGGCATGGGATCATCAGTTTATTGATCCTACTGCACGAGTAAAACCATGTTGTAGGTTTGCTGAAAAGTTTAGACCAAAGGATCATAACCTAAACGATAAAACATTAAGTGAAATATTTTATGGTGACTGGATGGAAGAAATCCGTCGTAAGATGCTTGCTGGTGAACAAGTAGACGGGTGTGTACGTTGCTATCAAGAAGAAGAGTCTGGAAAAAAGAGCTTACGTGAACGCTATCTTGATAACGAAGCATTGCCAATTGATCAGTTAGTTGATATTGAAAATCCAAAAATAGGTTGGATCGAACTTGCTATTAGTAATGACTGTAATCTTGCATGTCGTATGTGCGATAGTAGATACAGTTGGAAATGGTTTAATGAAGAAAAGTTAATCTACGGAAAATCGTTTAATGAAGTAGAAAAAAGTAAAAGTGATATTACTAACATATATCCGTTTATTAATGATTTAGTTCATGTAAAATTTACAGGCGGCGAGCCATTGATGACTAAAGACCAATGGGTACTTGTAGATAAAATGCTTGCTGAAAGAGATTGCAGTGAAATATTTTTAAACTATAGTACTAACTGTACTATTATGCCAAAAGACAGCTGGATTGAAAAATGGAGTAAATTTAAAAAAGTAGAATTTGCTCTTAGTTTTGATAGTGCTAATCCATCAGAAAGTGAATACATTCGCTGGCCTGCTAAGTACGAAACTACAGAAGCAGTTACTAAACGTTTTTTAGAACTTAAAAAGAGTCACGGATTTGATGTACTATTGCGTAGTACTATTAGCATACTCAATGTGTGGAATATGCCTGAAAGTTTAGAATGGTGGTGGGAAAACGATCACGGATTTAAAGTTATGAATCCAACACACTTAACATATCCTGAGAAACTCTGTGTAACATCATTGCCTGAACATATCAAAAAACGTGTTACAGAAAAATTTAACAACTATCAAAAAACTTGTACTAACCCAAAAATTAATAAAAATTTAGATTATATTAAAAATTTTATGAATAGCAAGGATGATAGTTATTTACTTCCTAATCTTAAACGATATATAGAAATTACAGATAAGCATAGAGGACAAAACTTTTTTGAAAGTTATCCACAATTTTCAGATATATTTGTAACTATTAAAGATTAAAAATAATGTGTTCGTTAATTGTGTGAGCGCCGCCTTCATTTTTTATGTCAGCAGGATTTTTACTACAAAATTTCTTACAAGCATAGAAGCAATCTGATTTATTCCAACTATTTTCTAATTTAGTTAATGCTTTACTTTCCCTTAAATCCTGTATGGATTTATTTTGTGTATGCAAGTCTTTTAGATCTTCTCCGAGAAATTCTTTTAGATCATCAACATAAGGTTGATTAGCTATCCAACAGCATGGATAATAATAACCATCACTATCAATATATTCTGCGGCTTTATTAATCTTACATCGTGGATAGATCATTTTTTATATTTTCTTCAAGTTGATTAATTGTTATTGTAGGATTAAATTTATCACTATTGCGATTACTTTGTACTATCATAAACTGATCAAAATTTAATTGTTTAGCTATTACTAATGCTTGTGTAATAGTATTTTGATTATATTTAAAAAGTATATGTTTCCATATTAACTTAGTTGAACTATTATTTTTTCTAAATGCTTCTATACCCTTTACAATTAAATCCCACTTAGAATTTACTCGGTACATGTGATTATTACTTTCAATACCATCAATACTAAAATTAATTTCGTCGTTGGCATCAAACACTTTTGCTAATTTACTCCACCAATCTTTACTTCTATAACTTCCGTTAGTATGTAAAATTAATTTAGCAGTGTTGTTCTTTTCTTTAATCTTACGTATTAATCCGATAAAATCTTTATGATATATTGGATCGCCGTGGTTTCCACAAATAATAATTTCGTCAAACGTAGATGTTAAATCACTATAGTGCTCAATATCACAATCTGTATTTTGTATTTTATCTGAATATATTGTTCTTGGACACAAAGGACATTGTAATGGACATCTTGAAGTTGGTTCAATATGAATTATTCCGGGCACACTACTTTCCTTTTTGGTATTTTTGAATCTGCACTTGAGACACAGGAGTTTGTAATGCAGGGCATAGGGGTATCAAAGAGTTTAAATCCTGTTTCAATATTTCCAAGCGGCACATCGTGACAGGAATAGGATCGCTTAACGGAACCGTCGGGCTCTCTAATAATGATTCCTTGGTATCCGGCATTGCAATTCCAACCTTTAAAGTTATTAAAATTAAAAGCATTAAAACGCTCAGCTTGATCCATGTACCATTTTTTTCCATTTTTATCCTCAAATTCTACTTGCATATGCCAAGGTACACTAGCGTCGTTGGTGCCATTTATTCCTTTAGGTATTTCGAATGACGGTTTAGGCCTGCCGTCCCATTTTCGTTTACTTTCTGTGTATGCCCTTTGCGGCATTCCGTTGTAGAGTTTTTTAAGTTGTTCTTCTGTATATCCATCAACCACTCTTGAGGCAGTTGGATCGGACTGAGGCTTAAGAGTGACATTGATACCTTGCTCGTGGAAGAACAGAGCGTTTTCCCAATCTCTTTCAAACCATTCAGGAACCATAACTTGATTAATTGTAATTTGTACATCGTTTTCTTGACACAGGATTAATTTGTCTGCGAACTCCTGCATCTTCTCCTTTGTGTTTACATGTTCTGTATGCAGACTTGCTGTAATACTTGCCCTATGAAAGGGCTTTGCATAATCAACATAAGTTTCAAACCACTTCATATTTCTACTACAATTTGAAGTCATGTGTATACTTGTATAGTTTGTGTTTTCTACATCTTCTGCAAGATGTTTGAGAATGTCCAAGTATCCAGGATGGAAAGTAGGCTCTCCTCCCGACAAGGAGAAGTGGAAGCTGTTAAAACCATTATCTCTTGCTTGTCTTTTTATTTCGTCCACTGTTCGTAGACATAATACAGTTGGTCTATGATCTTTTCTGTCACTGCGAGCGTACGGCCAGCAGTAAGAGCATTTATAATTACAAAAACGGCCGAGCAACCAACTAACAGTAAAAAGATCCCTATAGAGTAGAGTTCTTTGCCCCACAGAGACAATATCCTCAAGAGGAATTTTAGTAAAATCATAATTGCTCCATTTTAGGTCTTCAGTCATAATACTATACTAACACACTTATTGATCTTTGTCAACCTTCCATTCAATCATATCTTTAATTAAATGATAATGTTCCCAGTCTTTAATCTTAGGAACTTTTAAATCTAAATTATCTGTACATCTCCACTTAGGACATCTAATAGGTTCTAAAGGAAGATCAATTGAGTCTTTATCATAAATGTTTCCTCTCTTTCCTCCAACGTGACAACTGCCAATATAAATGTCTCCCGGAGGAGTTACTTTTAAATGTTTTACACCTGCCCAACATAGCCAGCCTTCATAATTATTTTTCTTGTCAAAATTAAGTTCGTTGTAATGAAAGTCAATATCTTTGTATTGTTTTTCTTCATCTTGGAACCAAAACTTTAATTTACGTTTATCTGGAGTAACAGTGCTTTCATAAATTCTCTTAATTTTATCTTCTTCGCCTTCTTTATAAAATTTCTTTTCTCTAGTTTCAATTACCTTAATTTCTACTTCGTCGTCCGTAGACAATAGTATTTTAGGATCCATTGTATCATTATTTTTTTCAAAGTCTAGTTTTGTTCTAGGTAATAGTTCATTACTATTGCCGCCTGGTGGACGTATATATCTATGTTCAATATTAGTAATGCCATGATTCCTAAATGCAGTTTCCATTTTTTCAATATTATTAAACTGCTCAGGATAAACCATAAATCTTAATATTAAATTTTTTCGAGTATAACCGTTTTTAAAGTCTTTATGATTAAGTCCTTTTTCTTCTTGTTCTTTATTCCATGCCACACGCCAATCATCCAGTTCAATAAACTTTTCAATAAATTCATCAACCTTATCTGCCATGTGTTCAAAATGAAAACTAACTGTAATACTGTCTAGATATCGGAATAGCTCTTTTAAATATTTTGCAGTTCTACTTCCATTAGTAGTAATACTAATAAATCTTGCACCTTTTTCTTCTTTAATGTACTTACACAACTCCATAAACTTTGGATTCACAGTAGGCTCTCCACCTGTCAAACTCCAAAATACATTAGTGCCATGTTCTTCATAAACTACATCAACAAGACGCTTCATGTTTTCTAACGGAACGTGTGGACTATGATTATCGTGCAAATAATCTACACAATAACTGCAATCATAATTACATCTTTTTCCAATATACCAATCGACACTAAATGCGCCAGTTGGATTAAATTTAAAATAACTTGCTACTGGTTCCATTATAGTTTATCCTTTATAAACTTATCTCTTTTGTTTTCTTTACATACTTGCTCACATCTTGGAATTTTATTGTCTGACGTCCAACTGTTTTTAATATCAGTCCAAACTTTTCCGTTAATTGCTTGCTCTAAGCTAACATTTTTTAAATTAATATCTGTTAGATAATCTTGTTGTTCTAGTATGTCTTCAAATCTATCCTTTGGAATAGAAGATACAGAATATTCTAACATCTTTGCATTTAAATGACAGCATGGAATTACATTTCCCATATGATTTACAAAAATACGTTTTTGATTACCGTACTTGCAACTGATACAATTAGACTCTTCTACTTCAACTTTTTTATGTTTTACTCCGCCAGTATCTTTTCTATGACTAATGATCGTTTTAAATTCTTTAAAGCCTTCATTTGTTGCCATTTGTTTTGCAACTTCTAGTTGGTGTTCATTGTGTTCAAATACAATAAACTGCCAATTGGCTTTGCCGCCTGCTCCAATAAATGCTCTATAATTTTGCTGTACTTTTTTAAAATTAGAGCCTTCTCTATAAACTTCACTTAGTTCGTCGCTACCATCAATGCCCCATGTTACCTTATGGCTCGGCGGCATAATCTTTGCTAGTTTTTCCCACCATTGTGTAGTACGCAAACTACCATTGGTTGCAACATTAATATGACATCCCCATTCTGCAAAGTGTTCTACTATTTCATGAAACTGAGGATGACTGCAAGGTTCGTCCACACTGCCACAAAAATTGATAATCTTAATATTAGGAAACATTTCCTTTTGAAATCTTTGCTTAATAACTTCAAGATCTAAATAAGTTTTATTTAAAATTTGATCTGCATGTTTAGATATCACTCTAAAACAACCTTTGCACTTAATATTACAAAAGCTAGTAAGTTCAATATCAATCCATTCTAGTGTATCAGTTGTCCACATTATTCAAAGCACCACGGTAAGGTTGTTTTACTATCAGTTCCTCTTGCATTATCAAGTTCCAATAGATAGTTTTGCATTTTAATATTCTTTTCGTTGTCAAATTTATAATCTTTTAAAAATTCTTTTAATAAATCTATCGACGTTGTATCTTTAACTCTTTCAACTACTGATGGTTTTAAACTATTAATACTTAAATGAGAAGGCGTATTAAGTTTATGTATTTCCCATCGACCCCAATTTGATACTTTGTTGACTGTTTTATCTACATTTGGAAGATTCATTGCTTGAACTGTTATATTAAAATAAAAATCTTTAGTAATACTAGTTAGCTCTTTAACATTCTTAACAAAAGTTTCGTGCTTTGTAGGATACCTAATGATTTCATTAACTGTTCCCCATCCGTCTATACTAATTCCAAAGTTTAGTTTTTTAAAGCGTTTTAATATCTTTAATAACTTTGGTGTATTACTCACTGCATTAGTTTGAACTACAATCATTGTATTGTTACAATTCCAAGGGTGTTCTGATAATTTAGTAAGAAATGTTTGAACTGCTTTCATATAGAAAGGTTCGCCGCCTGCAATATAGATTTCTTCAGCAACGTTGATACAATTATCATAAATCCAGTCCCAGTCTAGCCCTTCTCTATCATTTTGTTCTAAATAAACTTTTCCATTATACTTTTCAAAAATTTCTAAGTCTTCTCCCCACTTAGAGCTATTGTAAGGATTACACATTGCACATTTTAAATTACATGTGAATCCTGGTCTAAGGTCCCATCTTAAAAGTTTTCCAGGAGATCCTCTTAATAAACTTTTTTGCCTCTTACTTTGTAAGCCTATTATTTCTTTAGATATACAACTTTGGCATTCAGGACGTTTCCAATCATCCTTAAATCCTTGTTGTATATTTTTAATAATAGGATTATCAACTAGTTCTTGAATGTTTTTTACTGCATTATATTCTGTTTGCTTAAAAAGGCAACATGGCGAAATAAGATATCCGCTACTCCGTTTATCTACATAAATGCTGTTTAGTGATTCTAAACACTTATAATCAGACATCTAAGATTTCCACATTAAAATGATTCTGTAGTGTGTCTTTGTAACTGTCTTTAAATTTACTTTTAGGTGCACATAATCCACAACTACATGTTTGTTTAGGACAAACAATTGTTGGCATTTTATTCATTGATAACTTTTCTTTAAGATCTGCAATAATCTTTTTACCTTCACTTATTTTACCTATTGGACCTCTTGTACCATCAAATCGTGCTTGACATGTTTGATGATGGAATACCTGATCTGTCTGTTGTTCTAAATGTAGGAAAAACCAATTTACACTACAATGCCAACCTTTAAACTCTCGCATGTTAACAAAGGTACTTTTGCGACTTTCGCCGCCAGCACTACTTAGACACATCTCTCGCATACCACAACATGGTCTTCCGATACTACTTCCTAAAACTTTTGTTGCTTCATTTTTCTTTTCGCCTGCGGCACTTAATACTTTTGATACTTCTTCTTCATCATTTAGTTTAGCATTTTTATATTTCCAATAATTTTTAATGTAATCTAATTGATCTGGTGTGTACTCATGAGCAAAAGTTGCTTTACTGTCAGGTTCTTCTCCAATAACCCTTGGAACATATTTACAACCAAGTGTGTCTAACCATTTGCACAATTCTTTACATTCGTCAAATTGTTGAGCATGAAACATAACATTAACATTCATTCGAAAGTCTTTAGGATATTTTATTTCTGCTTCACGAAATTGTTTAATTCTATCCTTAACTTGCTGTCGTAATTTATCATCCGATTCAGTATGATAGCTAACTGTTACATGTTGTATATTTTCGATAACTGCTTCAGCCATTTTTTCACTCATAGCCCCGTTAGTAGTTAATCCTATATTGGCATCCCATTTATGAGAATACTTTTTATAATATTCGTCATTTAAATATTTTACAAAAGGAATAAAATTAGGATTTACTGTAGGTTCGCCGCCTGTAAAACTAATACTTGCTAATTTATTATTTCTATACTGCATATAGGTATCAATGTATTCAAACAAAAAGTCAGTATTAGATTTAAGATCGTCTAATGATGCGTGAGGACTAAAATTGTCATGCCTATGAGCAGGGCAATAACTACAATCATAATTGCAACGTCGGCCTAAATCCCAAGTAATTTGGAAAATATTTCCTGATAATAAATCTATAGTGTCAAAACTCATACTAATTCTTTCTCAGTTAATTTTTTAAAAAGCCATTGTGCTTCCCATTTAT
>Ga0255769_10000102_pt1 | contig 93861 bp, 85 predicted proteins | sample 041ome_9_FD_179637 | JGI IMG/M metagenome (GOLD analysis project Ga0255769, IMG submission 179637) | Coastal salt marsh microbial communities from the Groves Creek Marsh, Skidaway Island, Georgia - 041413US metaG (version 2) | ecosystem: Environmental > Aquatic > Marine > Intertidal zone > Salt...
TCAATTTTGCAGGCTTGTGAATTCTCATTTAATGGCTCATGGTACAATTCCGAATTTACTGGTCGAGTATCAGGAGGAAATTCTAGCTACTCAATGCGCTCAACATTGACTCAAAAGGAGTCGGATCCCTATAGAATAAGTACCGATTTTGAATTAAGTCATGAATTATATCAATGGCCCATTTTCGCCGGTTTAGAGCCTATTTTAAGTGTTTTTCGTCCAAAAAACGTCCAAATTGGTATTAAAACAGATTTTTCCGACTTTTCTTGGTCAACAGTTTTGACAGATAAAAACAACCGCTGGGAGCTCTCAAGCGAAAGTCAAAACGATCCAGTTCGAGGAATGCTATTAAGTAATCAGCTAGCGCTTGGACCTATTGAATCTGCCAAGGCTCAGATGAGCATCCTGCCCAATTTGAGCGCAGTACTTGGTGGGGATGACTTTGAAATCTTAGCGGCTCTACCAGAAATACGTACTAACGGCGAGAAGATTAAGGGGTTGAATGCGCGCTTTGAGCACCGACAAGATAACGACTCACTGTGGCTTAGTTCACTTGATCCAAATTTTGATATAGAGTTATATGGCAGCAGAAAGGGTAAGATTAATAAGGTCTCGGGGATTATTAATGCCTTAAATCTTGCATTAGTAGATTCTAGCAGTTCTGGACAAATACTTTCTACATCTGCTAAGGCAATTTGGACGGATGAGGCTATTGGAACACTAGCATTTAATGACTTTGTTCTCTCTCGTCCTGATGATGTTGTCTTTTTAAGTGAATTAAACTTAAAACACCAAATGATCCAGGATGAACGCTCTTTTGCAATCAAAGGTGATGTCCTAGATACTCGTATTACAGGTAAATGGAACTTAACAGATTTGTATAAAATTAAAAATCTGATAATCGATGATTTAGTCTCAGAGAAATCAGCTTTTTGGCCTGAAACCAAGGTGAATTTTCACCTTCGGGCCGGTGACGTTAATTGGCTTTTTGATTTATTTAGTCTAGACTTTGGTCTCGGTCAAAACAGTTTTGTGGAATTTCAATTTGATGGTACAAAGAAAACCTGGTCTTCAGTAATTGAATTAGAATCAATTTTTTATAGCGACCTAGAGTTAAAAGAGGTACAGCAAAACTCTTCTGTTTCTAATGGTGAACATTATTTAATCTTTACCACTGAAGAACTCAATTTTGATGCAATTGAATTATCTGAATTGAGCGTGGAATTGACCGGAACTACGGATGATAAGTCCATTAAATTCTTAGGAATAATTAAGGACACGATACCTTCGAATGTGAGCTTGAATGCAACATTATCGAATAATAAGTTAAACATCGCTGATTTGAATTTCAACATTGGAGATTCATACTTCGAACTAGATCAAAATACAGGAATCGTTTGGGAGTGGCCACAGATCAATATAAATCGAATGTTACTCAAAGGATCGGACGGTGAATTTGAAATAGCTAGTCAGTTTATTAACTCCAAGAATCCTGAATTGTCTTTTGGTGCGAAGAACATCAAATCAAGCGTATTAAATTACTTGCTTAGAACACCAAATGCTGAACTTTCAGGAATTTGGAACTCGAAGATTAAGCTTAGAGAATCTTTGACGGATATACATGCAATAGGCTCATTAGAAGTTAAAGATTTTGGTTTTAATGGACATCAATACGGAAGATTTAATGCAAGCGGTACTTACAGTGCTCAAGAAGGATTAAAGGCTTTTGGACAGTTAAGGCAAGATAAATCAAGCTCTTTTTCTTTCAATATGGGATATTCTCCTGTGAGGGACGAGCTGGATTTACGGGCCAGTATTGATAATTTTGTAGTTAATCCATTTAACGATTTGTTTGATGGTGTTCTGGACAATTTTTCCGGAGTAATACAAGGAGGATTAGAGGTATACGGGCCACTTTCTGACTATTCATTGAATGGTGATATTAGTATGAGGGATGGTCAATTCTCTTTACCTATTGTCGGTGCAGCGTTTAGTGCGAGCGATCTTGTTGATATTAAAATCAACAATAGTGAAATTACTATTGATACCACACAATTTATTAACCAGAGCGATAGTACTACTGCACTATTATATGGAACTATTTTTCATGATACCTTCGACAGTTTAGAGTTTGACCTAAACCTCGTTGGAGACAGTTTACTTGCCGTAGATCTAAAGCGTGATTTAGATGGATACTTCTATGGACAGGCTGTAATTTCAGGTAATGTTTTACTTGAAGGACCTTTAGAACAGCTTCATTTAGATTTATCTGCAACAACATTATCGGGAACCGATCTGAAAATACCCTTGGACAACCCAACAACTGTAGAATTGCCGAGCTACATAAAATTCAGTGATGTGCGAGTCCCTCGAAGAGATAATGTTTTGAAACAAAATTTAGAATATTTCACTACCGATTTAGCAGTTAAAGTTACACCAGATGCGATAATTGAATTGGTCCTAGACGAAGTACTAGGAGATGTGATCAAAGCGCGTGGGAACGGTAATATACGGCTTAAGATAATGGAAGATGAAAGCCTAGAGCTTTACGGGTTATATACTCTTGAATCTGGTGATTATCTGTTTACATTACAAAACATCATAAACAAACCATTTGAAATCATACCCGGGGGTACAATATTGTGGAGTGGTGATCTTTATGAGGCACAAGTCAATATAGACGCCAAATATTCGCTCTCTACTGATCTTCAAGGTTTGGTTTCTAACGTCAATTATCAAAATGAAAACGTTAATGTAGATCTAATCATTAATCTAACTGGAGACTTAATGAATCCAAATATTGCGTTTAAGGTTGACTTACCTGATGCTCCACCAAGTTATCTCGAAGAATTACAACGTCATTTTTTGAGTGAGGATGCTATGAATTACCAAGCTTTTTCTCTTTTACTTCTTGGCGATTTTTATCAGCAAGATTTAGCTGTTCAAGAAGGATTTGACTTTGGAGGGTCAGTAAGCAGGAATACTTCAGAGTTACTTGTAAGTGAATTTGGCAGTTGGCTGGCAGCAGGAATAGGATCATATGTCGATTTAGAATTAGACTATACTAGTGGTACAAATCCCTATGAGATATTAGGTACAACTCAAAATCTTAATCTCGACCTAGGTAAGGATTTCCTTGATGGTAGACTGAGTATTAATTCTTCCTTGGATATTCCTATTGGTCAATCGGGGACTTCTACACTATTGCTTGGAGATACGGAGATCATATATTCACTAACAAAAGACGGAAGAATCAAACTCAGAGCGTTTAACAGAAGCAATCGTAACGATCCGTTGATGCAGAATTCCGGTCCATACACACAGGGTATAGGTATCCTCTTTCAAAAAGAATTTGACTCTGTCTTAAAAGATTAACCTTGCGCTTCGATGATCGCGATAGCTTCCACCAGTGAGTCTACGTAATAATCAGGTTCAGAAGTGTGCGGCTTTAATCCATGTCCTGTTTTCACCCGAATGGTGGTTACTCCAGCGTTTTTACCAGCTTCGATATCTCTCGGTGAATCACCAATTAGAAAGCTCCTGTTTAAATCAATATTGAACCTATTTTTTGCAGCCAAGAGCATGCCTGGTGAAGGTTTCCGGCACTCGCACGGAATCTTATATTCTGGAACTTCACCTTCAAAACCGCCGTGCGGGTGGTGTGGGCAGAAGTAAATGGCTTCCACAAAGGCGCCTTGCTCACCTAGTTGGGTCTCCATCTTTTTATGAATGTTACCTAATTCTTCGATAGAACACAGTCCTCGTGCGATCACGCTTTGATTTGTGATCACAACTACGAGATAACCAAGCTTGTTCAACTTCTTGATACAATCAGCTGCGTAAGGGTACAATTCAAAATCCTCAGGTCTGTGAATGAGATCAGTGTCTATATTGATTACACCATCACGATCGAGGTATACACATTTTTGTGGCCTGTTTAAGTTTCGCGCAGCAACCTTTCCAGAGGAAATGGCTTGTTCTACTTTTTCCAATCGGTCCGGAGTACCCATATCTTTGAGATACTCAGGTGTATTGTAGGCATAGACATTTAATCGTTCGTGAAGGGTAGGGAAGATGTCTTTTCCGAAATCTGCTTTAACGCCTTCTTCCAGGTGTTCTAAGACCACGGGATTAAAAACATAAGCCGCTGCATTGACTAGATTTCTGTAAACTAGGCCTTCAGGGTGTGGCTTTGCGTAAAAGGCACAAACCTTGTCGTTTTCATTAACATCGAGCAGATCACTATCGTAAGGATGATCATTAGGGTGAACCACTAAGGTAGCATCCGCATCCTTCGATTGGTGAAAGGCAAATAGTCGATGTAAATCCATATTCATCATTACATCACCATAAAGAACAATGAACGGCTCCGTCAGATGCTCTTGCAGGGCTTTAACACCACCCACTGTTCCTAACGGAGTTGGTTCGACGTAATAGTGAATGCGTATTCCAAAGGCTTCTCCTTTTCCGAAATGATCTTCAATGTGATGATACAAATGATTGACAATGAGCCAAACATCGGTAAACCCATGGTCTTTTAGAAGGTTGATTTGATACTCAAGAATGGGCTTGCCGAGAACTGGCATCATAGGCTTGGGAATATCGTCTCTGACTTTTGCAAGACGGGTTCCTTTACCACCGGCAAGAATGAGTGCTACCTTCATAGTTAGATATTTGCTCAAACCTAAGAAGCTTTAAGGAGCTAATAAAGTCTTCTAACGAAAGATTCTTAACATACTTACCTTGAGTATCGTTATTACCCAGTTCACTGGTGAAAATGGGAATCAAAACTATAAAATGTTGAAAAGGAAGCAGTTCAATAAAGAACAGAACAGCCCCCCCTTCAGGAGCTAATTTTTTTTTCAAATTTTTGAGTCCTACCTATTGCAAAAATGAAAATAGCCGTTACATTTGCAACCTCAATTAAAGCACGGTCCGGTAGTTCAGTTGGTTAGAATACAAGCCTGTCACGCTTGGGGTCGCGAGTTCGAGTCTCGTCCGGATCGCCAACAATTAGAAAAGCCCTCGGAGAAATCCGGGGGCTTTTTCTTTCCGCGCGCTAGCGCTTTTTCTTTTTAGTTCTTGTTTTGTGCAGTTCACAATACCTACTATCTGCAATTGCCTCACGTTCGCATTTAGCTCCAGAATTAGTCTTAAAACTGCATTTACGATAAACGACTTTTTTGGTGAGTGTCTTTTTCTCACGTAGAAAGGGCAAGTCAGCAGTTCGTTCAGGCAGACATATACTGCAGGGGAGCAAACCTCTTTGAAGAGCTGTTCGTTCCTCAATTCTAATTTGTCCATTTCTTAAATATCGACAACCATCTACATGGTACCGCGCTCCGGAGGCATTGATGCCACGTGTTGTAAAAACAATAATTTCAGCGATAGCAGTAGAATCTGGAACAGGCTGTGCTTTCGCTTGCGTTGGAAATAAACTAATTATTCCAAGGGCTATTGCATATAAGTGATTTCTCATCATTTAGTAAAATTATTAATTCTCTTAGATTAAGATGCCCTTCTAATTTGAATGTGATTCTTGAACGTTGAGTAAGACTATGAATACAATCGATATTTTGGTGTGGAACTAATTCTATTCATGTCTGTACAGTTGTGGTAAGTGCGTAGATTTGTAAGATGAAAAAGATTTTTACAGTGCTTTTTGCTCTTTTTAGCCTTTCTATATGTGCGCAGGGGAACCTTACGGATTCCTCCGGCAAGAAACAAGGCAAATGGGTGAAGAAATACGAAAGCGGTAAAACCAGATATACGGGTACGTTCAAAAACGACATACCCGTGGGAACATTTATCTATTATTTTGAAAGAGAAGGTGGTAAGATGTCTGAAATCTCCTATAGAGGAACAACAGGCGTGGGCTATGCAAAGCTTTACCACAGATCTGGCGTCCTTCAAGCAGAGGGTGTTTATAATGCTCAAGTAAAAGACAGTACTTGGACTTATTATTCTCGAAGTGGTGTTTTAACACAACACGAAGATTATAAAATGGGGGAGCTTAATGGTCCTCAACTGACGTATTGGGAGAACGGAAAGGTCAGTCAGCGCATTGATTTCGTTAATGGTGAGGAAAACGGGCATTGGATACGTAAATGGGACGACGGAACTCTACGCACTAAAGGATCGTTTGAAGATGGTCAATTAGAAGGTGAGTGTAAATACTTTGATGAAGAAGGCAAACTCATAGCGAAAGGTCCCTATCACAATGGGAAAAAGCACGGTACTTGGTATTATTTCGAAGAGAACAAGGTGGTCTTGAAAGAGTTATACAGGTACGGCACACTTGAAAGTGAAACCAAATACGATGAGTAAATCAATTGCTGAAACTACCGTAGTCGTAGGTCTTAGCGGAGGAGTAGATTCCTCAGTCACGGCTTACTTGCTCAAGGAGCAGGGTTACAAAGTCATAGGTTTATTTATGCGGAATTGGGTAGACGAAAGTGTCACCATACACGATGAATGCCCGTGGGTTGAGGACAGCAACGATGCAATGCTTGTTGCGGACAAGCTCGGTATTCCATTTCAAGTCATTGATATGAGTGCTCCATACCAAAAGCGGATCGTTGATTATATGTTTGGTGAGTACGAGAAGGGCAGAACCCCAAATCCAGATGTCCTTTGTAACCGTGAAATAAAGTTCGATTTGTTCTTAAAGACCGCAATATCCATTGGTGCTGATTATGTAGCCACCGGTCATTATGTGCGCAAGGAAACTATCGAGAAAGACGGACTTCAAGTCCATAGATTATTAGGAGGATTAGATCCAAATAAAGACCAGAGTTACTTTTTGTGTCAACTGAATCAGCAGCAATTGAGTAAGGCGATGTTTCCAATAGGACATTTGCAAAAGTCTAAAGTTAGAGAGATAGCCGCCCAAGCAGGATTAGCCACGGCTGAGAAGAAGGACAGTCAAGGGTTGTGTTTTATTGGAAAGGTGCGTTTACCTGACTTCCTGCAGCAAAAATTAGAACCGAAACCTGGTAACGTTTGGGAAATCCCTGATGACTCGGAATTATTTGATAACGAGAGGAATACACTCGAATTGGCTGCTTCTCCTTATGATTTTCATCCAAAATACGGGAAGAAGAGAGGGCGTCATAATGGAGCGCATTATTACACCGTTGGTCAGCGAAAGGGATTAAATATTGGTGGTAGTCCAAAGCCACTTTTTGTTCTTGGAGTAAATACAGAGTTCAATGCTATTTATGTGGGGCAAGGAGATGATCACCCGGGGTTGTATAGAACGGCGTTGAAGATTAGCAACCACGAAGTGCACTGGGTGCGCCAAGATTTAAAGCTCGAAATCGGTCAGACGGCTCGTTATAGAGGACGTATACGCTACCGTCAACCGCTCGTGGACATTACCTTACACCAGAAGGAGGACGCGCTATATATCGAGTTTGATGTACCTGAAAAAGCCATCACACCGGGCCAATTTGCGGCGTGGTATTTGGAGGATGAATTAATTGGAAGTGGAACGATAGCCCATTAGAATGAAGTATATAAGAATGGTAATGGCATATTTGCTTTTTCTGAGCGCTACACAAGCTCAGGAAGCCCATTCTTACAGCGTTTTTCTAACTGCTAAAGAAAACGTCCAACAACTAGATCATCCACAAGAATTCTTGTCGGAGCGTGCATTACGGCGACGTGAAGACCAAAATATAGCTGTAAAACGCTCAGATTTACCCATATCCTTAGATCGACTAGAAGCCATTGAAGACATCGTTTCTTATCAAGGTCGGCATTCAAAATGGCTAAATAGTGTATACGTAGAGGCCACGGCTGAAGAGGTGGTTGCCTTGTCGGAACTTAGTTTTATAAGAGAGATTGTACCAGTAAGCGGTCACATGTACACAACGACTTCTATTATTCCCATTTATGATCACGGTATAGCTGCCGACCAAGCCGATCAAATTACACTTGTTGAAGGCTTACATAATCTTGGTTATATAGGTACGGATATGGTCATAGCAGTGTTAGATGCAGGATTTGTTGGGGCAAATACAGTAGATTTCAATGATTACGGTCAAATCATAGCTACGCGAAACTTTGTGGAAGGTGGTACCAATGTGTATCAAGGATCTTCGCACGGATTCTCCGTACTAAGTACCATGGCTGCGGATAAAAACGGTGTTTTTGTGGGAACGGCACCATTTGCCAAATATGTACTGGTGAAGACAGAAAAGGAGCTCAGTGAAACGCCAGAGGAGATGTACAATTGGATTGCGGGTGCAGAATATGCAGATTCCATAGGTGCGGATATCATCAATAGCTCGCTGGGATACAGTGAATTTGACGATCCTGATGATAATTATACAGTTGATGACCTCGACGGACGTACGAGTATCATCTCATTGGGTGCAGTGGCTGCAGCGAGGACTGGAATGCTCGTAGTTACAAGTGCCGGTAATGCCGGAGGAGGAGCATGGAATAAACTCACTATGCCCGCAGATGCAGATAGCGTTCTCACCGTAGGATCCGTAAACGAATTCGGAATAGTCAGCGGTTTTAGTTCACGCGGATATACGACCGATGGCCGTATTAAACCCAATGTATGTGCAAGGGGAGAAGGTGCCTATGTGTATCGACCTGATGGGACCATTACTCCAGCTAATGGAACCAGTTTTAGTTCACCAATTATTGCAGGAGCTGCTGCCTGTCTATGGGAATCTTCGCCCAGTGCTACGGCGCAAGACGTTATTAAAGCCTTGGAGGTGAGTAGTTCGCACTATTACACTAAGAACGAGCGCATTGGATACGGCATCCCTAATATGAAGTTTGCTCGGTTTTATTTAAGCTCAAATCCCGGGAATGAGATTTCTGTGTATCCAAATCCATTTCCAGACCATCTAATCTTCTTCTTACCCGACGATAATACGACAGATATTTCGCTGGAATTAAGAGATGTGTACGGACGCATCGTGGCGAGTGAGGTAATAACGGGACGACGTTACCAATTCCGATGGGTACCCGGTGAGTACATCGCTGCGGGTACTTATTTCCTTAAAATAACCCGTGGTTCAAAAACGCAGGTTACTCAGGTATTTAAGATCTAATTACTTACCGTCGAAGAAGCCACTCATAACCTTGCGTAGGCCACTCACAGCAAAGAATACAGCGACAAGCATGATTGCGATAGATAGAGCGGTCCAATACCATGCACCACTGGTTCCTTTACCAATATAAAGGGACGGTCCAACGAATATGAAGGGGAAGGACCAAGCCAGTCGAAAAAGGCCTGCGACGATGAGATCTTGATTGCTTTTATTTCCGCTCATTGTTATACGAATCTACAGCAGCTCTTACACTGCCGTGTTTTAATAGTAATTCCTGCGCCAATTCACTCTCGATATCGAGCGCTTCAGCAACCATACGTATACCGCGATCTACCAACTTATCGTTAGAAAGTTGCATGTCTACCATTTTGTTGCCTTTCACACGCCCTAATTTGATCATGGTAGACGTAGTAATCATATTCAGTACCATCTTCTGGGCAGTTCCAGATTTCATACGTGTAGAGCCTGTGAGAAACTCAGGACCAACAACTACGGCAATCTCGTGCTGAGCCGCCATTCCTAGGGGACTCCCTGCGTTACATGTAATACAACCGGTTAACAGCCCTTGATTGTTCGCAGCCTCAATTCCTCCAATAACGTACGGCGTGGTGCCACTAGCAGCAATCCCAACAACGGTATCTAATGAATGTATCTCGTACGCTTGTAAATCGTTCCAAGCGCCTGTGGTGCTGTCTTCAGCATTTTCAACAGCCTTGCGAATGGCACTATCACCACCGGCTATTAGGCCAATGACCATATCATGACTAACGCCAAAAGTTGGAGGGCATTCGCTGGCATCTAGAATTCCAAGTCGCCCCGAAGTCCCTGCACCAATGTAGAACAATCGTCCACCTTGCTCCATACGAGGCACCAAAGCCTCAATGAAAGCAGTAATGGAAGGTATTTGCTCACCAACAGCATGTGCCACCTTTTGATCTTCGGAATTGATTCCATGCACTAAATCAGAAACACTCTTGTGTTCTAGGTTTGAATGTAAGCTATCCTGTTCTGTCGTCCTCATTTCTTCTTCTTCATTTTTGCCATGTAGAAGCCGTCATTATGGGCTCCAGGGTCAACAGTACGTTCCTCGACCAATTCAAAATCATCGTTGTTTTCCAAAAACTGTCGTACCTGACGATCATTTTCCATTGGTAAAATACTACAGGTCGCATAAACCAGTGTGCCTCCTGGTTTGAGCATTCTAGGATAACGGTGGAGAATATCGGCTTGAACACCCTCAAGTCGCTCTAAATGCTCTGGCTGAAGTTTCCATTTCGTGTCTGGTTCTCGCTTTATGACACCCGTTCCAGAACAAGGTACATCCAACAAGAGGTAGTCGGCGGTTTCAGTGAGTTTTTCTAAAATCTTCGGTTCTTCCCAAGCTCTAGTATCTACGATATCTAAACCGCTCCGCTGTGTTCTCTTCTTGAGTTCTCCAAGCTTTCGACCCTCAACATCCATGGCGATAAGCTGACCCCGATTCTGCATTAACGCACCTAGTAGCAGCGTCTTTCCACCTGCACCTGCACAGGCATCAATGGTCGTACTACCCGGGGAAGGATTTAAGAAATATCCTATTTGCTGAGAACCGGCATCTTGAACTTCAAAATTTCCGTTCTGAAATCCAGGTATATTGTTTAATCTAGGACGTCCTTCCAGATAAAACGCATTTTCAAATACAGGATGTGTATGCACTTCTATGTTATGCGCTTCCAATTCTTCTAATACCTCGTCAGGGCTCGCCTTCAGCGTATTCACACGAATATTCACTGTATTGGGAACGTTCATGTTTCGTGCAATCTCGGGCCATTTATCGCCCAATTGGCTAGATGCAAGCTCATTGAACCATTCAGAATAGCTCTCCTTATCTTGAATTCGATCTAATTGTGCCAGGCGCTCTTTTACCGGAAAATCTCGCACCGCATCAAACTTTGGCCAATCGGGGAGGGTATAACCTCTCCATTGCCAGTAGATGCCGAAGAGCTTTTGCAAGTCCTTTCGTTTGGTGGAAGGTTCACGCTGGTAAAGTGCCCATAACAAGCCCCACCAACGCACCATTTCATAGGTGTGTTCTGCTACGAAACTTCGATCGCGCGAACCCCACTTTTTATTTTGCTTGAGCAATCTTTCGACTACTCGGTCTGCATAAATGCCCTTTCCAAAGCTCATTTCAAGTGCCTCAAGGACACCCGCCACTGTATTTGGAAATAGACGAGGTTCTTTCATTAGATGGCAGGAAACTTGATCGGATCCTTTTCATTCATCATGGCATAGATTTCCTCAACCATATCGTCTAGCGAAGGCTTAGAGAAATAATCGCCGTCAGAGGCGAATGCCGGTCTGTGATTTTTAGAACTTACCGTTTTCGGCGCTGCATCCAAATATTGATAGCCGCCTTGATCTTCAAGGATGTGCTGGAGTAAGAATGCGCTTGCTCCTCCGCGAACGTCTTCATCTACAACGACCAACGTATTGGTCTTCTTGAGAGAAGCTGCTACATCATGATTGGTATCAAACGGAATGAGGCTCTGTGCATCAATGAGCTCAACACTAACACCCAGCTCTGCGAGTTCGGCGATTGCGGCTTCCGCTATGAAACAGTTTGATCCGTAAGTCAACATAGTAATGTCAGTTCCTTCGTTCAAAACTTCAACTTCACCAATCGGTGTTGTGAATTCACCCAGATTGGTAGGAAGTAATTCCTTACGACGGTAGCCATTGAGACACTCAATCACTAGGGCAGGGTTGTCCAACTGAAGTAATTTGTTGTAGAAACCTGCTGCTTTCGTCATGTTACGCGGAACTAGCACATACATTCCTTTGATACTATTGATAATGGTTCCCATAGGAGATCCAGAATGCCAAATCCCTTCCAAACGGTGTCCTCGTGTACGTACAATAGTAGGTGCCTTTTGACCACCAACAGTACGATAATGTACTGTCGCCAAATCATCGGACATGATTTGAAGGGCATAGAGCAAATAATCCAAATACTGAATTTCAGCAATAGGGCGGAGGCCACGCATGGCCAAACCAATACCCTGTCCCATAATGGTTGCTTCACGAATACCGGCATCTGCTACACGTGTTTCTCCGTACTTTGCCTGCATTCCTTCAAGGCCTTGATTTACGTCCCCAATTTTACCGCTATCCTCTCCGAAGACCATGGTCTGTGGATACAATTCAAAGAGTTTATCAAAATTATCTCTGATAACTATTCTGGCATCTACCTCCTGTGCTTCGTTGTACTGTGCTGGGGTAGAGGATAGTAAGTCGTTAGAAGGGTTCTCACTGTACAGATGTGAGCTGTATCGACGCTCCTGATCAGCCTTCCTCAATGAAAGCCAATTCTTTAACCCGGAAGTATCAACCCTTTTATCACCTCGAACAATACGTAAGGCTTTCCGAGCTGCTTTGAAACTATGTGCGACTTCTACATCCTCAACGGCTTCTAATTCCTTTATGGTATTGGTTATAAAAATGCCTTTTTCGCCTTGCTGTTGCATGGCTTTTAGAATAGATAGCACCTCACTGCGTAAACGTTTTGGTACCTCTTGGTAAATGGTCCAAGCCGCTTTCTTGCCTTCGCGAGCTGATTTTTTAGCTTCTTTTGTGAGCTGATCCAATTCTTCTTGGGTAGCAATACCTTGGTTAATCATCCACTCGCCGAACTTAAGGATACAATCGTGGTCTTTTTCCCACTGAAGACGCTCCTTACTCTTATAACGTTCATGCGAACCACTGGTACTGTGTCCTTGTGGCTGAGTCATTCCTTTAACATGGATCATTACAGGCACATGCTCCTCACGGGCAACCTGTCCCGCTTTAGTAAACGTATTAATTAGGGCAGGGTAGTCCCAGGCTTCAACGACGAAGATGTCGTATCCATTGCCCTTTTCATCGCGCTGAAATCCTTTGAGAATCTCCGAAATATCTTCTTTAGTAGTTTGGTATTCAGCACCTACTGAAATGCCATATTCATCGTCCCAAATAGAAATAACCATAGGTACTTGAAGAACACCTGCTGCGTTTATAGTCTCAAAAAACAGACCTTCAGAAGTAGAGGCATTTCCGATGGTTCCCCATGCAACTTCATTACCTTCATTGCTGAACTTCTCAGAACCTTCAAACTTTACTTCTTTGAAAACCTTTGAAGCTTGAGCGAGGCCAAGCAAACGTGGCATTTGACCGGCTGTTGGGCTAATGTCCGATGAACTGTTGTATTGATTGGTCAGATCAACCCAGTTACCATCTTTATCTAAACTGCGTGTAGCAAAGTGTCCATTCATTTGACGTCCACCAGCCATTGGCTCATGCTCAACATCAGTCACAGCATATAATGACGTAAAGAATCCGATAGAATCCAGCTCTCCAAGAGCCATCATGAAAGTTTGATCTCTGTAGTAACCGCTCCTGAAATCACCTTTTTTAAAAGCTTTAGCCCATGCAATTTGAGCCAATTCTTTACCGGCACCAAAAATTCCAAATTTGGCTTTACCAGTAAGTACTTCTCGACGACCCATTAACGAGCATTCACGAGATAGAACGGCGGTAAAATAATCGTGATGAATCTCTTTCTTGAAATCAAGGTAACTGATTTCCTTCTGCTTATCTGTCATAGTATTTGGGTAGAGCCAGGTTAAACTCACCACAAATATACGCCATTATCCACCTAGAAAAGGCGCTTGAATACAAAGAGAACGAACAGTGTGATGACGATTAATAGAGCGACTTGTATACCTCCACTGCGGTAGTGAATCTTGTGCATAGCTAAATCTTTGCGGTAACTGATAAATAGAAAGGTCAAAAAAGCTAAGGCGAATATGCCAGCAAAAATCCAATGTCCTGTTGTAATGTTCTCCATAGCGTCAAATTTACTTTCTTTGAAGCATAAAATAGAGCAAATGAAAAAGCAATTAAACCACGTCGAAAAATTTCATAATACGTTTGGAATTCCGAATGAATACACGCCTAAAGCGACTATTAGTAATGACTTAATTGATTTGCGCTTTAAGCTAATGGCTGAGGAGAACGAAGAATACCTTGAGGCTGCTAAAAAGGGGGATTTGGTTGAAGTTGCAGATGCTTTAGGCGATATGATGTACATCCTTTGTGGAACTATTTTGAGCCACGGTATGCAGCACAAAATAGAAGAGGTTTTTGAAGAAATACAACGCAGTAACATGAGTAAACTTGGTGAGGACGGTAAACCCATTTACAGAGAGGATGGAAAGGTTTTAAAAGGACCGAATTACTTCAAGCCTAACATTGCTAAAATTATTGAAGGGTAGGCCTGGTTTGAATTTTTGAAGTACGCTGCTCAAATAGTGGCGTACATCCCGGTAAACTTTTCATTTCTTCGCTAGCACTATCCCAAGGAGCATAAGAGGCTTCAACACCCTTATTCGCATTTATCTTTCTTACGTTACCATCCTCGAATGTTATCGATATATACGCACACGCAGTTTTGTTTACACCCTCAACTACCTGGTCGTCATTAATACTATGGGTGATGTTTTGGGCATTCCCGCGCAGTTCAAGGGAGTGAATCGCGTTATCCATGAATTTCCCTTCCAATTCTTTTCCTACGGCTTGATCGAAGTGAATAGAGTCATCAGTTAAACTAACGATAGCAGTATTACCCATCAGGAACAAGCTATCTAAGGATTCATCAAGAAGTGATAATACTGCGGAATCGCAGGTAAACTGACTGTTTTCACTCCACATACGAGGACTAGGATACAACGTTAGCTCCTCCTTAGTTTCGGTATAGTTGAAGAATTCACTTTTTCCTTGAAAATCGGTGCTATAAAACGAAGTATTATGCTGTAGGTCTACCTTTCTATATCCCATGGAGTCTGTTCGTATATGCAAAGTGTCGCCTTTTGCATATAATGTGTCTTCATCCATCCTCTGGCGGTAATACACGGGGAAATGAGCGTCGACAAGGTTGGGTTCCTTAGTATAGTCGATAAATTCAGATTCAAGAACGAGACCTTGAGCAGTATCAGCAACTAGGGCATTACCAAAAAGTCGTCCAGCTTCGGATTTTAGATTATAACTAATCGAATCAGATTCGATATAATTACCTGGAGCACTGATGCTCGCACCTTGGCCTAGATTGAGCTGTGCACTTTCTGCAAGATATTCGCCGATGCTGCAAAGAATAGTGGTACTGTCTCTAAGGAGGGTAGAAGGCCCTGCAAATTCATACCTGTTGGTATTAGGAAAGTACAAGAGCGTATCAGTATACAGTGAATACGTTGAATCTATGGCTTCGACGTTGCCTCTTAACCATACCGTTTCGTAATCTGTATTATAAGAACCTCTGTCTGCTGTTAACTCCAACGATTTCCTCAAAAGGGTACTGCGAACTGTGTAATAAGCGGTTGCACTCTTTCTATCGTAAAAGAGTTGTTTGGTATTTAATTGAGAAGATGGAGTGGTCAGCTGCACATTCTGGCTGATAGTAAATGTTCTACTCTCGCCGTCGTAGTCTAAGCGGTTCCCCGTGATAACCGTTGTGTCTGCCTGAACGATTCGAACATTTTTAAATGCTTTGAATTCGTTTTGAGGCTGTATCAATACGGCAGAATCACAAGTCATTACCGCCACATCTTGTTGAAGGCCTACGTTTCCTCTCAAATAATAAATTCGTGAGCCGTCTTTCTGCTTAACGATATCCGAAATGTCAGAGCTAAGAATACGAATCTTAGTCTGTGCCTCTACAGAGGTACAGACAAAAAGAAGGGCCCATCCAAAAAGAAAGGCCCTCATCATTATTTTCTCATAATAGTTTGCGCTCGGTCAGGGCCTACGCTGATTAAAGAAATCGGCACACCTACTTCTTTCTCAATGTAATTGATGTACGATTTAAAGCTCTCAGGGAATTCATCTTCCGAGGTCATCTTCGTGAGATCTTCATCCCAACCTGCTACTTCAGTGAAAATTGGCTCAATCAAATCCTCCTCAAGCTTGTAAGGTAGGTGTTCAATGACCTCACCTTTGTAGCGGTAGGCGGTACAAACCTTTAAGTTTCCAATACCACTGAGAACATCAGCTTTCATCATCATCAGTTCTGTAACGCCATTTACGTCGATAGCGTATTTAAGTGCAGGTAAATCTAACCAGCCACATCTTCTTGGACGGCCTGTAGTGGCTCCAAATTCGTGTCCTTGTGCTTGAATCGTTTCCCCAGTTTCATCAAACAATTCCGTAGGGAAGGGGCCTGAACCTACACGAGTACAGTACGCTTTGAAAATACCGTAAACGTTTTTGATACGATTCGGGGCAACACCTAGGCCCGTACAAGCTCCAGCACAAGTGGTATTCGAAGACGTTACGAACGGGTAAGTCCCGAAATCTATATCCAGCAAGGTACCCTGAGCACCTTCGGCCAATATAGTTCTCCCATCTTTGATTGCTTGGTGTACATACGGTTCGCTATCAATTATATCAAGTGTTCTTAGGTACTCAATAGCTTCAAACCATGTCGGCTCAAGTTCACTTAAATCATAAGTAAAATCGGGATATCCACTTAGTAATTGCTTGTGTTTGGTAACGAGATTGTTATAAAGTTCTTGGAAGTTGTCCAATTGAATATCACCAACGCGAAGGCCATTTCTACCGGTTTTATCCATGTATGTCGGTCCAATTCCTTTAAGAGTTGAACCTATCTTTTTCTTTCCTTTTGCAGCTTCACTTGCCGCGTCTAGAAGACGGTGCGATGGCAAAATAAGATGTGCCTTTCGAGAGATTTTTAGACGAGAAAGCACATCAGGTTCTTGTGCGATGAGTTTGTCCAATTCGCCCTTAAAGATTACTGGATCAATCACCACACCGTTTCCTACAACATTGCAAACCTTCTCATGGAATACTCCAGAAGGAATGGTGTGTAGTACGTGTTTCTTGCCTTCAAATTCAAGCGTGTGTCCTGCATTCGGACCGCCTTGAAAGCGTGCGATAATGTCATACTTACGAGTAAGTACATCAACAATCTTTCCTTTTCCTTCATCTCCCCATTGGAGACCTAGTAGTACATCTACTGCCATGGCTTAAGTCATTAGGATTCCTTCTTCTTTGCGTAAAAGTATAAGCTGTGGCTGCTTACATCTACGTTAAAGACTTCCTCTATCGTTTTTTTAATGTTTTCAATTCTCGGATCGCAGAACTCATAAACTTCACCTGAATCTAAAATGACATGATCGTGCTGCTTGTTAAAATATGATTTCTCGTAAAAGCTCTGATTCTGACCAAACTGATGCTTTCGAATTAACCCACAAATAAGCAGTAATTCAATGGTGTTGTAAAGTGTTGCTCGCGATACTCGATAGTTCTTGGATTTCATGTTTAGATACAGGGTTTCAACATCAAAGTGATCGTTACTCTCGTAGACCTCTTTAAGTATGGCGAAGCGTTCGGGAGTTTTACGTTGCTTGTTTTCCTCCAGAAAAGTGCTAAACACCTTTTTTACTTGTTCCTGTGCGTCTAAATGGCTCATGTGAGAACTAAAGCGCTAAAATACTTCTACTAATTGAATTTACCCACCCTATTTACGGCGCTAATTCCCTCTAGAGACTTGATATTGTTAATAGTGTCTGTTAAACCCACTTTATCCGCGACTTCTATGGTTAACTGACCTGTGAATAACCCATCATCTACTGAGAAGGAAATGGCTCTAATATTGATGTTTAAGTCTCCTGATACAATTTTGGTAACATCATTTACAATACCAACTCTATCTGCTCCAGTGATTTCAATATTTACGGTCACTTTGGCCCGTTCGGTGGCAATCCAATTAGCTTTCATCACCCGATTAGCGAATCTTCCTTGGAGCATTACCGCGTTGGGACAATCGTGTCTATGAACCTTGATACCTTCTGCAGTTGTAATAAAGCCAAATACGCGTTCGCCAGGCAAGGGAGAGCAGCATTTGGCCAATGAATAGTCGAGCTGCTGTTCGTCATTTCCAAAGACAAGTTCAACATGCTCTGCGCCAGTATCTTTTGGTTTTTGACCTTTGGTTTCGAGCTTTGCTTTGGCGTAAGAACTCTTGACGATTCTCGAACGGAAATAGTTTACAAATCCCGAAGTCTCGCGTGCATACTGACGAAGCTTCTTGTTATCAATGACACCAAGCCCAACTTTATAGTACAGTTCTTCAGGGTTTTTAAGGCCGTAATAGTTGACCAACTTCTGAATGTTACTTGATGTTGCTTTTAGCTTAAGAACGCGCAATTTGCGCTCAAGCATCATATAGCCTTGTCCAGAGATTATTTGTTTTTCCTTCTTCAGCGATCTTTTAATGCGCTGTTTCGCCTTTCCTGTTTTTACAAAACTCAGCCAATCCTCTTTTGGCTCTTGCTTCATAGAAGTCAAGATTTCGATCTGATCACCGGATTTAACTGGGGTGGAGAGTGGAACCAATTTTCCATTAACCTTCGTCCCAAGGCAGCGTGCTCCAACATCACTATGTATATCAAAAGCAAAATCAAGCGCTGTTGCACCTTTAGGTAGCGTGCGCATTTCTCCTTTTGGAGTAAAGACAAATATCTCGGAAGCGAAAAGATTCATCTGAAAACTTTCTATGAAGTCTTCATTGTCGTTGTCAGGATCTTCTAGGAACTCCTTAATCCGCATCAGCCAAGTATCCAATGAATTCGATCCAGAGCTATCTTCTTTATACTTCCAATGCGCTGCAAAGCCGTTTTCAGCAACATCGTCCATTCTAGCTGTTCGTATTTGAACTTCGACCCATCTACCGTCTGGTCCCATCACTGTAGTATGAAGACTCTCGTAACCGTTGCTTTTTGGAGAAGAGATCCAATCCCTCAAACGAAGTGGGTTAGGACTGTAGTTCTCAGTGACAAGGGAGTATGCTTTCCAACAATCCGATTTTTCTTGCTCTAATGTGGAGTCCAGAATAATTCGGATTGCGTATTTATCATAGACTTCATCAAAGCGAACCCCTTGGTTTTTCATCTTACGACGAATGGAATATATACTCTTGGTACGCTTCTTTATTTTAAAGGATAACCCTGCCTCATTAAGCCCGTTTTCTACTGTAGCGACAAATTTGTTTAAGTATGTGAAATCAGCTTTCTCCAGAGCTTCCATCTGATCGTGAATCTCAGCATACACTTCTGGCTCCGTGTACTTTAGACTTTGATCCTCAAGCTCTGTTTTAATGCGGTATAAACCCAGTCTATGGGCTAGAGGAGCGTAAATAAACAGAGTTTCGGAAGCCTTAGTAAGCTGCTTGTGAGAGGGCATTCCATGCATAGTTCGCATGTTGTGCATGCGGTCAGCAATCTTGATGAGAATTACGCGGATATCGTCACTGATTGTAAGCAGCATTTTCCGGTAGTTTTCAAGTTGCATGTTATTATCTACGGTAGTAACACCACTGATCTTGGTCAAACCATCGATGAGTTTGGCAATATTTTTACCAAACATGCTTTCGATATCATCAAGCGTATAATCACTGTCTTCTACAACATCATGCATCAACGCCGTGGCAATACTGGTAGGGCCAAGACCAATTTCCGTGGCAACTATCTGTGCTACCTCAATAGGATGAGTGATATAGGGTTCTCCCGTTTTTCTCCTTATCCCGTTGTGTGCATCATTGGCAAGTCGAAAAGCACGCTTTATCAGATCGACATCGTCCTTATCTGTCTTGTATTCAATGCTGTTCAATAAATCTTTGAATGCATTGTCAATGAGTGCTTTATCTTCTGGGTTCCAATCAGTCATTTAGTCAAGGAGGAAAATGGTTGGTCGTTTGTGTAAATCAGGCAAATTCTTTGCCCAATCGGCAATAGTCTTTGTTTCAATGTACTCATTTTGCAGCGTGATATCGCAGGCGATGCACAACTTTGTCTCAGGATGAAGGACTTTTAAGAGTTCTTCTACAAGTTTATTATTGCGATAAGGAGTCTCCATGAAGATCTGAGTAATACCGTCCTTTAAATCCTTTGTCATCGCCTGAAAAACGCGCTTCCGTATCCCTTGGTCGAAAGGAAGGTATCCTCGAAAGGTGAATTGCTGTCCATTAAATCCACTGCCCATTAGTGCCAGAAGTATAGAGGAGGGGCCGACTAATGGTTTGACGGAAAGTCCTTTACGATGTGCTATACTAACGATCTCTGCTCCAGGATCGGCAACACAGGGGACTCCAGCTTCTGAAATAATCCCAACATTCTCACCTCTTTCTACAGGGTTTAAAAAACCAGGTAGGTCCAATGGATCGGTGTGCTTATCAAGAATCTCGATCCTTATATCTCGCTGTACTTTCTCTGGAAGAAGACGCTTGATGAAGGCTCTAGCTGTTTTTTCATTCTCCACAATAAAATACTCTAGTGAATCAATGATCTTCACTACATCTGGAGGAAGTATTTCAGAGAAATTGTCTTCCCCTAAGCTATTAGGAATTAGATAGATAGTTCCTTTCATGAGTGTCGTTCTAAGAATTTTTCGATGGCCAAATCAAGCATATCATATACATCTTCAAAGCCACGCTGCCCACCTGTATATGGATCAGGCACTTGCCTATTTTCTCCTGGATAAGCTTCATTCATGATTAAGCGCACTTTTGCTTTTGATGCTTCATCTGGAGCAAGTCTCGTAATGTTCGTATAGTTGGAGCTGTCCATGGCGAAAATCACATCGAACCTTTCAAAATCTTCGGCTAAAAATGGTCTTGAACGCTGCTGGTCTATATTCAATCCGCGGCCTTTTGCCGTAATGATAGATCGAGTATCAGGTCGCTCACCTTCGTGCCAACCGGACGTTCCCGCACTGTCAATATACCAGTCTTCAGGTGCCTTTGATTCTAAAATTCCATGTGCAAGGGGAGAACGGCAAATGTTTCCCAAGCATACCATAAGTACATTCATAAAAAAAGTCAGTACCCGAAGATACTGACTCTTTTATGCATTCGTAGTATAAAATTAAGCGAGTGTCAATCTCTTTTGTAGATCGTCAACGTAAGTCTTAAATCGCTTATCTGTTTCTTTTAAATTGTTCACTGTACGGCAGGCGTGTAGAACGGTAGCATGATCTTTATTCCCGCACTGCTGACCGATAGAAGCAAGGCTGTTTTTAGTCAATTGTTTTGAGAAATACATGCTTAATTGACGGGCTTGTACAATTTCTCTCTTACGCGTTTTCGATTTGAGTAATTCTAGTGGCATGTCGAAATAATCGCAAACAACTTTTTGAATAAAATCGATCGAGATTTCACGAGTAGTACTCTTTACGAACTTATCTACCATCGACTTTACAAGTTCCATGGTGATTTGCTTTTTATTCAAAGAGCTTTGCGCTAGAATACTAATAAGAGCACCCTCGAGTTCACGAACATTAGAATTAATAGAGTAGGCGATAAACTCGACAATATCTTGCTCTACTTCAATGCCGTCATTGTACAGTTTCTTGCCCAAGATGGCTACACGCGTCTCAAGTCCCGGCTTTTGCAAATCAGCACTCAAGCCCCACTTAAAGCGACTTAACAAGCGCTGTTCCATTCCTTGAAGTTCCACAGGAGCTCTATCTGAGGTTAGGATTATTTGCTTCCCGTTTTGATGCAAGTGGTTAAAAATTTCAAAGAAAACATCTTGAGTCTTCTCCTTTCCTGAAAAACTCTGAACATCATCTATGATCAATACATCAATCATTTGATAGAAGTGTACGAAGTCATTTTTTGAGTTATTGCGGATGCTATCAATGAATTGTTGCGTGAATTTCTCAGCACTTACATACAATACCGTCTTTTCAGGGTAGTTGTCTTTGATTTCTACACCAATAGAATGTGCTAAGTGTGTTTTACCAAGGCCAACACCTCCATAAAGCATTAATGGATTGAATGAAGTGCCTCCAGGACTCTTTCCAACCGCTAAACCAGCTGATCTTGCTAGTCTATTGCAATCACCTTCAATAAAATTATCAAAAGTGTAGTTAGGATTCAGTTGACTGTCAATATTCAACTTTTGCAATCCAGGTATCACAAAAGGATTTTTAATGCTCTTTTCATTGGTAATAGCCACAGGCATATTGACGCTCTGAGGCTTGTGCTTACGACGTCCTGAACTCGGAAGTTTCATTGTTGGCGGCGTACTGTTGTCATAGGAGTTCTCCATGACTATACTATATACTAGTTTTGCACCTTCACCCAGCCCTTTAGTAATGGCTGCCTTCAATAAGGAAATGTAGTTTTCCTCAAGGTACTCGTAGAAAAATTTAGAAGGAACTTGGACCGTAAGAACGGTGCCTTGAATTTTAATCGGTTTGATAGGAGAAAACCAAGTATCATAACACTGGTCATCGACGTTATCCTTGATAAATTCTAAAGCTTCATTCCAAATAGTCCCAACTGTTTTACTCATGGCTCAAAAAAGGTCCTGTCTCGAGGTTGTTCAAGTCTCGAGACCGTGTTCGTGTGTCTCTTAAAAATAAGGGGGCTGCGCAGAGGAAATTTTTCCTCTTTGGCTTGCATTACAAAGCTGTTGATAAATTCTCTTTCAACAAAATTTTTTTAGGGTTGTGTTAATAAAAAGTTTTTCTTAAGGGATTTGTAACTAATTGATAATCAGAGCATAAATAAAACCACCAAATTTTTTCAGTATAAAATACCATAATCGCCTCAATGTGTTGAAAATTCGAGGCTTGCAGAAGATTCTGTACTAAAAACCGACTTTCAAAAATCTTAGATTTACCTCATGGAAAAAATAAATTTGAAAGGAATTTTTGAGTTTCGTCCTAGATATTCTGAGACTGATCAAATGGGTGTGGTCTACTACGGAAATTACGCCACCTATTTTGAGGTTGGTCGTGTCGAATTATTACGTGATTTAGGTATGAGCTACGCAGAGATGGAAAAGTCTGGCACAATGCTACCAGTAGTCCATCTTGATATGGACTTTAAAGCCGGCGCAAAATATGATGAAGAACTCGTGCTTGAAACCTCCATACTCGAAGTCCCATCAAGAAAGATATCATTTTACCACACCCTGAGGAATAAGGAGGGTAAAACTTTGGTAACGGGTAAGGTAGTTCTAGTCTTTGTCGATACCAAAACTTTCAAAACAAAGCAGTGTCCGGCAGATTTTAAAGCACTACTGCTTAAGGCTTCTTCAGCACAGTCGTAATTCCTGATGCACTGGTGATATGAATAACACTAGGAATATCCTCTAGATGTAACTCATTCATCGCTGTTCCTGCAGACAACAGCTGGCCGTTCAAACTATATATCTGGTACGAATAAGTTTCGTCAGAAGGGAATTTCACCTTAACAGTGCCTTCATAACTCAAATAAGGCGCTTTCTCGCCTTTAGTCTCTTCTTCAATAGAAATCCCGCTCAGTATGTTTTTTGGTGCTCCAAATGCCGTGTAAATGGCTTGCGAGTAGTTTCCATTGTTCACAATTGAGTCAGCGGACAACATATTTTCCGCGATGTCACGTAAACTTTGAAAAGACATGAGTTGGTAAAGGCTTTCTAAAACTATTTTATCTGCAAGTGTGTCAATTACTGTGGTAGCCGCACTAAACTCAAGCATTGCACCGACCATGATATCCGTGTGCTGATAGATGTTCCAAAATGTATTAATAGAGTTGTAATCCTTTTGTCCGTCATAAACAGCACTTCGGCCGTTCCAAAAGGTATTATTACCGTCCCAATCGAATATTCGCGTGCTTTGAACACCGCTCATTCTGCCGTAACGCTCCGCGAAATAGTCGCCTAAAGCCTCATCAAAAGTTCGTCTCTCATCACCAATTGTCGAGGCTGGAGCAGCACCGTGACTGATGGCATGTCCAAGTTCATGGATAATAACATCTGCATCTTCCGCATCGTCTACGCCGCCTTCTCCAAAAAATAGGCGCGGAGGGTTAGTACCCCAATTGAACATTGAGTTATCCTGTCCATTTAATGCTTGAGGATCCACATGTATGGCATAATTAAGAATGTTTCCATAGCCCAAGACATTAAGGTATTCGTTTTGCTTGGTAATGTGGTAGGTTACCATCACTTGTTCAAATTCATCGTTGGCTCTTCCTGAAACCCAATTGTTAGGATCAGTACTGATGCTGATATACGGTGCATCGAAGTCAATCACATGTATGTAATCGTTTTTCAAACGAACTGTATCATTTACAACATCTACGGTCACAGAGTCGAGTACAGTCAAACTGTCAAGCACCCCAGCATTACCATCGTTCATATCAGTGTATATACCACCATAACTTAAGTTGTTTGGGGTCAACGGATCTGGGTTAAATACACGAACCTGCACAGTCGTGTCATTAAAATGAAGGTTTAAGTCTAATTCTTCAATTAATTCATTTTCATAATTATAGAATGATACAGAATGCTCGACTCCGTCGTTAATCGTATCAGGTCTAACGGACAGCCAGTTGTTGGACCTCCACAAGAGATATGGACCTTCTAGAGACGGGTTAAGAGCGGCACGGGCTTCTTGACTTAATGATGATTTTGTTTTAATCATGTTGCCATCTAGCGACCGAATTTCCAAGTACTGATGCTCGAGAATTGGGATGTTTTGGTAGCGATAAGTAAATCGTTGGTATTGCGCATGCGGGCTATTACGCGTGGTAAAATACACGTGCTCCAATCCCTCAATATTTTGCCCAAAAGTTAGGCTACCTATTAGTGTGAACAGTAATGTGATGATTCTTCTTGACATAATCCATTGCCTCGCCGAACAATGACCGACGAATTGTTAGGGTATAAGTTACTCTTTCTCGTTGTTCTCTAGCTACAACATCTGCGCCATAGATTTTGATCATTCTCTCCACCAAGGCCATGTGCTCATAGCTTGCGCTCAAGATGAGCTCCTCAGTAATGATCTGTTTGATCTTCGGGGCGTTAGCAACGGCCAATTCAGCACTGCCACCGTAAGCTGCTATTAAACCTGGTACGCCGAGTTTAGTACCTCCGAAATAACGGACCACCACACAAGCTAAATTCGTCATTCCCGAGCTCACGAGCGAACGAAGTATAGGAGCTCCAGCGGTGTTTCTTGGTTCTCCGTCGTCGTTGGATTTATGAAAGTCAGCCTCTTCGCCTAAAATGAACGCCCAGCAGTGATGACGCGCATTAGGTTCCTGTTCCTTGATGAAATTGAGCTGACTTTTAAAGCTCTCCTCACTTTTCACCGGAAAGAGATAGGCTTTGAATTTGCTGCCCTTATCCTTTAATTCACCTAAAGTGGGCTCTTCTATTGTAAAGAAGAAATCAACTGCGCTCATAACGGTCGTTTCCTAGTTGAGCAATTTTAGTAAGCATCGGTGCTTCAGGAGCATAAACTCCTTCTTCAAGTTGATCCTTTGAAATGTACTTATGAATGCTATCGGCAAGATTAGAATTGATAAAGGACTGTAATATTCTTGCGCCACCTTCAACCAAAATGTGATTCAGACCAAAATCTAGCAGCTTGGGTACCCATTGATCTAGATTCCTAGGGTTACAATTGATTCCGGAATACCCTTTTGGTAATTTTTTGCCGATGATTATAGGCTGAACTTCTAAGCTAGCTAGCCATTCTCGTTGCAAGGGAAAGTCTTGGCTAAGTAAAATGATAGGGGCAGGGCTTGGACCAGACCAATTCCTAGTGGTTAAACTTGGTCTATCGAAACATGCAGTTTTAGAACTAATCAAAATACCATCGACAGATCCACGAAGCTGATGTGTTCGCAATGCAGCTAATGGACCGCTTATGCTCAAAGCTTTCTCCTCGGATGTTCTGTTTCCGTCGATATGGCCCGAATTATTCTCAGCCCACTTCAACGTGAAATGAGGCCTATTCTTAATCATATTGGTCCAAAAGACTTCGTTCAGCTGCCTGTATATCTTTGGTGAAGTCGCAAACTCTACTTTGATTCCATGATTTCTAAGATGAGCTACACCCTTACCGTCAACCTTACTATGAGGATCTCCAGTACCAATAACCACATGAGGAATACCATAAGAAGAGATAAGTTCACAGCAAGGTGGTGTCTTGCCGTAATGGGCGCAAGGTTCTAGAGAGCAATATAAAATGCTCTGCTTCAGTAAATCATGGTTTTCGACACTTCTAATGGCCATGACCTCGGCATGAGGTTCTCCAGCCTTTCTATGGTAACCTTCTCCAATGATTACACCATTGTGAACCACGACTGCACCTACCATAGGATTGGGAGATGAAGTGCCTCTGCCATAGTTCGCGAGTTGTAGGCAACGTGTGAGAAACTTACTGTGGTCCATAGCTCAAAGGTAGGAGGCTGTGATGTAATTTCAAGCCAAATGTTCACACTCTCTAATTATCAACTACAGGCACAAGATGCACTCGTTCCCATATATGGGGATAGAGAGACTTCGGCTGTGATTAAACTTTGGTTTGGATCAAGATTGGATATGTCTCCCATTGATCTGATAATGAGGAGAGAAGAGGAAGTCGCGTTTCCTTCATTCGGGGACGATTTAGCTCAGCTAAAAGCAAAGACTCCAGTGCAATTGGTGCTCGGTGAAGCATTTTTCTTCGATCGATTATATCTTGTAAATGAGCATACGTTAATACCACGGCCGGAAACGGAAGAGTTAGTAGCTGGGATTCTTGAAAGATTTTCTAATAATGAGTTAAAGGTTATTGATGTAGGTACAGGCAGCGGCTGTATTGCTATTTCATTGCAATTGGCAAGGCCTAATTGGAGTATTACAGGTGTAGATATTCATCGACAGACTATTGATGCAGCAAAGGCCAATGCTGAGAAGCTGGGTGCTAATGTTGATTTCAAGGTCTTAGACGTACTTAAAGAAGAATTGTCGGAGTTCAACCTTCTTGTTTCAAATCCGCCTTATATCCCACAGAGTGAAGCACAAGCAATGGATAGCAACGTGGTAGACTATGAGCCAGATAGAGCACTTTTTGTACCTAATTCCGACGCGCTGCTGTTCTACCGAAGATTGCTTGAATTGGCCAAGAAGAACAAAAAGGATAACCCAGTTCACGTGGCCTTTGAGATTCATGAGAATTTTGGTGAACAAATGATTGAACTATGTGCCTTTTTTGGGTTTAAAGAGGTTAACTTATTGCAAGATTTGCAAGGGAAAGACAGAATGATTTTTGCGCAATATGGGGATTAAGGAAAAGATAGTAGCACTACGCGATGAACTGCATGAGCACAACCGCAGATACTATATCGATGATGCTCCTGTGATTTCTGATTACGAGTTCGATATGCTCTTAAAGGAATTAGAATCCCTTGAGGCGGCTTATCCGGAATATGCTGATCCCAACAGTCCAAGTGTGCGAGTAGGTGGCGGCATTACCAAAAGCTTTAATACTGTTCAACACCGCTATTCCATGTTGTCTTTGAGTAATTCTTATTCGCTTGAAGAAATCCAGGAATGGATCACCAGGGTACAAAAAAGTGCACCAGAGGCCACCTTTGTGTGTGAATTAAAATACGATGGTGTTGCTATAGGTATACGCTACGAAAACGGTGTTTTGGTCCAGGCAGTAACTCGTGGAGACGGTACTCAAGGGGATGATATAACTTCCAACGTGAGAACCATTCGAAGCATCCCGTTAAAATTGACCGGTGAATTTCCGGAAGATTTTGAGATACGCGGTGAAATCGTAATGCCGCATGCAGCATTCAATAGCCTAAATGATAAGAGAGTCGCAGCCGGTTTGCCGTCGTTTGCCAATCCTCGAAATTGTGCTTCAGGTACGCTGAAATTACAGGACAGCAGCGAGGTAGCTTCAAGAGGTCTCGATGCTTATCTATATTACGTCTTGCCAGAAGGAGTAGTAAGTCCCTCTCATGCGGGTGCTATCCGTGCTGCTGGTGTTATGGGCTTCAAAGTTCCTTTAGAAGAGAATCGATTCATTGAAGAATGCGAAAGTATCGATCAAATCATGGACTTTATTGGCCATTGGGATACTGCGCGAAAGGACTTGCCCTTCGATATTGACGGTATTGTCATCAAGGTAGATAGCTACGCTGCGCAACAAGAACTTGGTTTTACGGCTAAATCTCCTCGATGGGCAACCGCATATAAATTCAAGGCCCAACGAGTGAGTACAGTCTTAAACGAGGTCACATATCAGGTCGGCAGAACGGGCGCAATAACTCCAGTGGCAAACCTAGAACCAGTTTGGCTTGGCGGCACGACTGTAAAGCGCGCTTCGCTTCACAATAGTGATCAGATTGAGCTTTTAAATCTTTATCTCGGCGATAGCGTTTTTGTAGAAAAGGGAGGGGAGATTATCCCAAAAGTTGTAGGTGTAGACTTGGACAAAAGAGCTGAGGATGCTGCCGAAGTCATCTTTATCGAAGAGTGTCCGGAATGTGCAACTTCCTTAGCTCGGAAGGAAGGAGAAGCTCAACATTACTGTCCTAATTCTGATAGTTGTCCGCCCCAGGTAAGTGGGAGAATCGAACATTACATCAGTAGAAAAGCTATGGATATTGCTGGTATGGGAAGTGAAACGGTGCAACTTTTTGTGGAGAAAGGCCTTATCAGACACCCCGGAGATCTTTATTCGCTCACTTTCGATGAGTTGATAGAATTGGAAGGATTTAAGGAAAAGAGCGTCCAAAATATTCTTGACGGGATTCTACAGAGCAAGCAAGTTCCTTTTGAACGCGTACTTTTTGGCTTAGGAATCAGACACGTTGGAGCCACAGTGGCGAAAAAGCTAGCCAAACACTTTGGCTCGATGTTCGCCCTTGCAGAGGCCTCCATAGAAGACATCACTACCGTAGATTCTATGGGTGAGGTTATTGCACGTGAAGTTCACGGCTATTTCAGATCTGAGAAAAATGCGATGGTTCTCGATGCACTGGTAGATGCTGGTGTGCAAATGGAAATGATTCAAACTGAGGAAAGTATTACTGAGAGTCCAATCACTAGGGCGAAGATTGTAGTCTCAGGGGTGTTCGAGCGGTTCTCTCGTAATGAATTGAAGGACACGATTGAGAAATACGGTGGTCAAAATGTCGGTTCCATTAGTGGTAAAACAAATTATGTGGTTGCAGGTGAAGGCATGGGACCATCGAAATTGAAGAAGGCGCAGTCTTTAGGGGTGCCGATTTTAAGTGAGCAAGATTTTATTGAGTTACTAGGCCTATGAAATTCCTAAAAAAACATTATCGCAAACAGCTTATTAAGGCTGCACAACCAAGCACGAATGTTGCCCTGGACACGAATGCTTCTGTTACAGTCATCCATCGTACCGAAGAAGAATTGGCCACGGTGAAGCGTTATTTTAACAGGGCTCAAGGCGTTCGCTGGATTAAAGAAAAACGAAGCAAGGAACAAGCTGTGAACAGCAGCGTGTTATACCTTAATGATATCAATTTGCGCGGCGAACCGGCCATCGCTTTACCTATGATGACTGAAAACAAACATTTTATATTGAATTTGTGCAATGATGATGTTTTAGGTTGGTATTGGTATGCTAGGAAGTATGCTCTTCGCGTAGATTTGCAAGGAACTTATGAAGACACAGATTTCACCGTGCCTGGAAACCATAGTTTGGAAGAGAAACTAGAGACATTGGTGAATTACTTAAAAATAATCAACCATGGATAGAGGAGTACCGAAAGGAGTAGGGGTTGCTTTAATAACACCCTTTCACAACGATGGCTCTATTGATTTCAACGGCCTAGAAAGACTACTTGAACACTGCAATAATGGTGGAGTAGATTATTTCGTAGTCAATGGAACCACTGCAGAAAATCCAACACTGAGTAAAGAAGAGCGATATGCAGTATTAGATTTCGTTCTAGAAAAGAATGCCAATCGTTTACCTGTGATTTTTGGTATTGGCGGAAATAACACTTTTGCAGTTGCGCAAGAAATGTCAGCGTTCAATGTTGACGGTGTGAGCGCGTTGCTAAGTGCGAGCCCCTACTACAATAAGCCTACTCAAGATGGTATTTACCAGCATTACAGGGCATTGAGTGAAGCTTCTAATTTGCCGATTATCCTTTATAATGTCCCTGGAAGAACAAGCTCGAATATCTCTGCGGTAACTACGCTGCGTTTAGCTGCTGACTTCGAAAATATTGTAGCCATAAAAGAGGCGAGTGGAAATTTAGATCAGATCACTGAACTTGTTTTAGGGCGTCCAGAAGGTTTTAAAATCATTTCTGGTGACGACAATCTAACATTCGCCATGTTAGGTTTAGGTTGTGACGGTGTAATCTCCGTAAGCGGTCAAGGGGTACCAGAAATCTTTTGTAAGGTATACGATGAAGCAGATCAAGGAAATTGGTCTGCATCTAAAGAGGCACATCTATCGCTGTTTAACCTGACTAATTTGTTATTTGCAGAGGGTAATCCTGCGGGGATTAAGGCTGTTCTAGAAATAAGAGGGATTTGTGGTGACCATGTAAGATTGCCTTTGGTTCCTGCTACTTCAAGGCTAAAAGTATCTATCAAAGCGGAGTTAGACCGTTTAGACTTTTAGACATTCATGTCTGTCAAGATTCTTTACGCTTTCCAGGGTACTGGCAACGGCCATGTCGCCCGAGCAAGAGATCTTGTTCCCCGTTTAAGTAATTACGCCGAGGTTGATGTATTGGTGGCAGGTACACAAAGTGATCTGAAATTAAATTTCCCCATTAAATACCATCGATATGGACTTACTATGGTCTATGATTCGAAAGGGGCAGTTAGTTATTGGCAGAGCTTTTTCAGGAACAAGCCACTTCGATTCATAAAAGATGTCTTTTCCCTTCCTGTCAGGGAATATGACGCCGTATTCATCGATTTTGAAGCTGTCGCTTCATACGCTTGTTTACTGCGAGGGATACCTTCTTTACAACTAAGCCATCAAGCTGCTTTTTGGTCGGGTAATACCCCACGTCCAAGAAAGCGCATTTGGCATTGGGAGTGGGTGATATCGAACATGTCCCCATCGAAATACACCATTGGATTTCACTTTGAAAACTATGATAAATTCATACTCCCACCCATCATTAGGAAGGAAATCCGGGAATTAGAATTAGAGGATAGGGGACATTACACTATTTACTTGCCATCCTATTCAGCAGAGGAAATTGTAGCTTTTACGGCCCAATTCCCAAACGAACGTTTTGAAGTGTTTTCTCGAGTAGAGAAACAGTACTCTACTGATAACACGATTGTTAAGCCAGTCGGAGTTGAAGGCTATCTCGAGAGTTTTAAAACCTGTACTGGTCTTATTTGCGGTGCTGGCTTCGAAGCACCATCCGAGGCCTTATACTGCGGCAAAAAACTACTGATTAGCCCGATTAACGGACAATATGAACAAACCTCAAATGCAGTTGCAGCATCACTAATTGGTGTTGAAGTATTTGATTCTTTGGACATGAATGGCAAGGCCATTTGGCAAGAATTCTTAAACAGTACACATCGGAATAAAATTGATTTTCCTGATTATGCAGATGTACTAGTTGAACAGCTGATTAGCAATGTAGAAAAGGGTAGGGATTATGATAATATTTCCTCTTTACAAGTTTGGTAAATACCTTACCTTTGCCCGTCAATGATGGGAAAGAAATTCTTTACATATATACTCCTTGCAGTAATGGCAACTTCATGTGGTGAGTACCAAGAAGTGCTAAAAAGCAAGGATTTGGATTTTAAATTCGGAAAAGCAGTAGAATACTACGAGGCTGGTGAATACAACAAAGCGTATCCAATATTTGATGAACTAATCACGCTGTATCGTGGTACTGAAAAGGCGCAAGAGGTTTATTTCTATTACGCTAATACGTTGTACCTGCAGAAGGATTACATCTTAGCCGGCTATCACTTCAAGAATTTCTACAAAACCTTCCCACAAAACGAGCAAGCAGACGAAGCTGCATACCTGACAGCATACTGTTACTATTTAGAAGCGCCTACGCACAGCTTGGATCAAGCATACACCTACAAAGCAATCAATGAATTGCAGTTGTTCATCAATACACATCCTGGATCGGATAAAATTGATTTGTGTAACGAGTACATGGAAGATCTTCGTGGTCGCTTAGAACAAAAGAGCTACGAAATCGCAAAACAGTATTACAAGACGAGAAAATACAAGGCTGCAATGACTGCATTCACTACTACCTTGAGTGAATATCCAGATACTCCGTATCGTGAAGAAGCCATGTATCTTAAAGCAAAGGCTGCTTTTAAGCTAGCTGAGAACAGTGTCGCTGAGCTTCAAGAAGAGCGCTTTATTGAAGCCAATACTGCATTGAATGACCTTGAGGAGATTTACCCAGAAAGTGAATACCTCCCAGAATTACGTAAATTGACTAAATAAATCATCCCGAAGCACATGGATTACAAGAAAATGCCTGCGGATAAAACCACAAGAACGCACGATACGAACAAGATTGACGCGCCTACAGAGAATATCTACGAGGCGTTAACAATTATTGCAAAGCGTGCGGAGCAGATCAACGATGACACTCGTGAAGAATTACACGCTAAACTTCAAGAGTTCGCATCTTCGACTGAATCTCTTGAGGAGATCTTTGAAAACAAAGAGCAGATTGAAGTAAGCCGTTTTTACGAGAGCTTGCCAAAGCCAACTGCACTTGCAATGCAAGAGTGGTTAGACAATAACATCTACTTCAGAAGAGAAGGAGAAGAGAAATAAATCTAATCCGATGAGTCTTTTGTACAATCGCAAGGTGCTGCTTGGCGTTTCAGGTAGTATTGCAGCTTACAAAAGCGCACATCTAGTTAGAGAACTCATTAAAAGGGGTGCCGAAGTCCAGGTTGTCATTACTGATGCCGCCAAGGATTTCGTCACCCCTTTGACTCTTTCCACCTTGAGTACACGTCCTGTTTACAGTGCTTTCATCGAAGATGAGCAAAAGGCTTATGGAGTTTGGAACAATCATGTTGAAATGGGCTTGTGGGCCGATTTAATGGTTATTGCGCCAGCCTCATCTAATACGCTTTCTAAAATGGCAACTGGTGCCTGTGACAATCTTTTAACAGCGGTTTATTTGAGCGCTAAATGTCCTGTTTTTGCAGCGCCTGCAATGGATCTTGATATGTACGCCAATGGCGCAACTTCGGATAACCTCAATATTCTCGAACAGCGAGGTGTGGGAATTATAGACTCTGATTACGGCGAATTGGCATCAGGATTAGTGGGAAAAGGCAGAATGGCAGAACCTGAAGCTATTGCCGACCACCTGGAGGAATACTTGAGCTCTACGCTTCCGTTATTTGGTAAAAAGGTTCTTATAAATGCAGGACCCACGCACGAACATTTAGATCCAGTTCGATTTTTAGGGAATAATAGTTCCGGTAAAATGGGAGCGGCAATTGCAACCGCAGCTAGAGATTTGGGTGCAGATGTACATTTAATTTTGGGGCCTACTCAAACTACGCTCGACTTAAAAGGAATTACAGTTACTCGTGTTACTAGTGCAGACGACATGCTCAGTGCAATGGTATCAGAGTTTACAGATAGCTCCTTAACGGTGTGTTGTGCTGCAGTAAGCGATTATAAACCTGTATCTCAGGCGGAACACAAGATTAAAAAATCTGATGAGGGCGACTCATTGACTATTTCATTAGAGAAAACACCTGACATTCTTAGTACACTAGGTACACTCAAAAGCGATGAAAATCATCTCGTAGGTTTTGCACTCGAAACAAGAAATGGTGATTCATACGCCAAGCAGAAGCTCATTAAAAAGAATGCTAGCGCAATTGTTCTGAACACTTTAGGTAAGAAGGGAGTAGGCTTTGAAACAGATACCAATGAAGTGTCTGTGTACACGGCATCCGGTAAAACTTTTTCTTTTCCATTAACTAGCAAGATTGCGCTGGGAAAATCGTTACTTGAGTTATTCATGAATGAATTCAATTTATCCAATGCGTAAGATTATTCTTGTTCTTGTTGCTTTCGTCGCCATAGTTAACGCGCAGGCCCAAGAACTTCGGGCTACTGTGAAGGTTCTAAGCCCTGAAATACAGACGACTAATAAGGATGTATTTGTTGCCTTGGAAAATACTATCCAGAGTTTTTTGAATGGGTATACTTTCACCGAGCACAAGTATTCAGACGAAGAAAGAATAGCCTGTAGTTTCATTTTGACTATTGAAGCTATGAATGGAGCTCGTTTTGACGGTAATCTGCAAGTTCAATATTCTCGCCCTGTATTTGGTTCACAGTACAATAGTCCGGTGCTTAATGTGTTGGATAAAGATGTAGTCTTTAGTTATCGTGAAAATGAACCCATTGAATTTCAACAAAATACATTCACCACAAACCTCAGTAGTATACTGGCTTTCTATTCATACACCATCATTGGTATGGACCGATCGACCTTTAAGTCGAACGATGGAGATGCCGAATTTGCTATCGCACAAAGCATAGTCACCACAGCGCAGAGTAGTGGTGGGGCAAGTGGCTGGAAAAGTTTTGACGGAAATAAAAATAGATTCTGGATATCGGACGCCTTGAATTCTCCAGCGTTCGAACCTGTAAAGGAGTGTTTATATCTCTACCACCGTCAAGGGCTGGATTTGATGCACATGAGTAGCAATCATAAACAGGCATTGACGACCATAACAACAGCGCTTCGTAAACTCGAGGAGCCCAATCAAAAACGTCCGAACAGCTATTTAATGAATCTCTTTTTTGATGCTAAGAATCCTGAGATAATTAGTCTCTATTCGGAAGCTGAGTCGCTGGGTGTTGACATTAAAGGTCTACAAGCGATGCTAGAGTCCATTGACCGAACACATGCAAGTTCCTACTCCAAATTCGGCAGGTAAGGTGTTGAGAACCATATACATAAAGAACTTCATTTTAATTGACGAGTTACATCTTGACTTTACTCGTGGCTTAACCGTGCTCACAGGTGAAACAGGCGCTGGAAAAAGTATACTGCTTGGTGCACTTAACGCAGGGCTAGGGAAAAGAATCTCGTCAAAAGGAATCCTCAAGGACGCGACCAAAAAAGGGGTTGTAGAGATCACTATTGATATAGAAGAACATCTGAAAGATGCTTTCGAAGGACTTCAACTTGATTTCGAACCGATAAGCACTTTTCGAAGAGAGATATTACCAGGTGGTAAAACACGATGTTTTGTGAACGATACTCCTGCAAAAGCCTCAGCTTTGCAGGATATTACGGGCCATTTAGTGGACATAAACTCACAAAAAGATGAAGGTCTCATTCACAGGCCGTTAGAACAGCTTTCATTGATCGATAGCTTCGTCGAATTTCGCGATGAGAAGAAAAACTATGAGGAGAAATTCATTGAATATAAAAGAGTCACTCTAGCTATAAAGGAATTAGAAAATATTGGTCCATCCGAAGATCTCGACTACTTGAAATTCGTGTTTGAAGAGTTGAATGGATCACCTGTTACACAGGAACAATATATTTCTCTAGAAGAAAGTATTCTTCGGGCTAAATCTATTCGGAATGAGCAAGTTTCGTACAAAAAAGCAAGCGGTATTCTCAGTAGTGAAAATGGATTGCTCGACCAGCTGTATTCACTGGAATCTGCTTTAATGCAAGCTTCAGACGACGAAACACTTAAGAATCAACTTGAACAGGTACGTAATATAATTGCCGAAATAAAAGGAGTGGAGCGAGCCATCTCCAAAGGCTTTAATGAGACTATCTCTGAAAGCGAATTCAATGCCTTGCTGCAGGAAAAATCGAGTATTGACGCTCTTGTCAAAAAGCATAGGGTTTTAACTGTTGAAGAACTTGAGTTAAAGCGCGAAGCAATACGAGAGCGTATATCTCTATTGGAGAATAAGGACGAAGAGCTGATCCGTTTAAACAAATTACGTGAACGATTATTAGAAGACCTTGATACTCTTGGAAACGATATACACCTATTGAGAAAGTCGGCTTCAGACCAAATAGAACAAACACTCAGTGAATATCTCGTGAGGGTAGACCTGCCGAAAGCTAGGCTGCAATTAAGTTGGAATCAAACCTCCTTTGGAAAATATGGTAAGTATCTACCAGAACTGTTGTTTGCTGCAAATCCTGGTTCTAATATACAACCGTTAAGCAAAGTAGCTTCAGGAGGTGAGCAAAGCAGAGTTAAGTTGGCTTTAAAGGCCGTTTTAGGACGTGATTCTGGATTGAGCACACAACTTTTCGATGAAATAGATTCAGGTATTAGTGGTTCAACGGCAGAGAAAATCGGCACGCTAATGAGGGAAATGTCTGTAAATCAACAGATTATAACCATTACTCATCTTCCTCAGGTTGCAGCCAAAGGCGATGTACACTTGTTGGTATCAAAATCTCAACAAGTCGATTCTACTACTTCGAATGTTGTTCCTTTATCTTTTAGAGAAAGAGAGCAAGAAATTGCTAGAATGCTAAGTGGAGAGAATATTTCTCAGGCCGCTAAGAATCAAGCGAAAACATTGCTCAACGCACGGTAAGTGCTATTTTTGAATTACGAAAAAACACAAAACGTATGTCAAACGGATTACTAGAAGGCAAATGCGGTATCGTATTTGGCGCACTTAATTCAGATTCAATTGCTTGGAAAGCCGCTGAAGCAATACATGCTCAAGGCGGTAAAGTGGTATTAACCAATGCTCCTATTGCAATGCGCATGGGTGAGCTCAATAATCTTTCGGAAGCAATTGATGCTCCGATTATTCCAGCCGATGCAACAAGTCTCGACGATCTTAATGCACTTATCGACGGTGCTATGGAACATTTTGGAGGTAAAATCGACTTCATACTACATTCTATCGGAATGAGCGTTAATGTCCGTAAAGGAAAGCACTATACGGAGTTGAACTATGACTGGCTTCAAAAGGGCTGGGATGTAAGTGCAGTGAGTTTCCATAAGGTGATGCAATGTGCCTGGAACAAGGATGCTATGAACGAGTGGGGGTCTATTCTTGGATTAACCTATATGGCGGCACAACGTACATTCCCGGATTACAATGATATGGCTGATAATAAGAGCTACCTCGAAAGTATCGCGCGCAGCTTTGGTTACCATTGGGGAGTTAGAAACAACGTCCGCGTAAATACAATTTCTCAGAGCCCTACACCAACTACGGCAGGATCGGGTGTTAAAGGATTTGATGGCTTTATCGCGTACGCAGAGAAGATGTCACCATTAGGTAATGCAACGGCAGAAGACTGTGCAAATTACATTGTAACTATGTTCTCGGATCTCACACGACGTGTAACCATGCAAAACCTTTACAACGATGGAGGATTCAGCAATATGGGAGTAAGCAACATGGTAATGCAACAATTCATGGAAGGAGAGGAATAATCCTGTACCATGACATCATACAGAGAGCCGTTAGCCCTTAAGGTTAGCGGCTCTTTTTGTAGAGATAGATTTCCGTTTTAGCAAACTGCTCTACAAATTCAAATCCAGCAACTTCTCCAGGCATATTTGAAATATAGTATACAGCATCATTTTCTGTGAAATAGTAATCTGTATATCTCTCGGCAATTGCTGCTAAACGCCAGTTTTCAGAAAGGGTATTTACCTTTATAGCTTTAGGCTTGTATGACTCGTCGATTGCCTCGAGTGCGTGGATGAAATGTTTATCTCTAGACGGACTTTTGGAGAAATAGATACTTAAGCCAATGGCCACAACCCAACTACAGAGGTTCGAAAGTGAAATTACTTTTACCCACTTTTTCCGCTGAATCGACCATGGATACTCATGTTGTGCAAGGTGAATGGCAAACCCCATCATCCAAAAAGCCATGGATGGCATAAAATAGTAATGATGTTGGCGGTCCATCAATAGGAATGGAAGAGTACCACACAAAGCGAGGAGGAAGAAGAATACACTTCCACGTTGTAAAGTATAGGCTTCCTTTTTTCTCATTCGAAAAATAATCGTAACGAAAATAGGAAGAGCTAACTGTTTTAATATTTCAACAATACTCGCAAGAGTACCACCAACGTGTTCTTGATTACCAAATAGAATAGGTAATAATCCTTTGGTTAGGTAAGAAGAAAAGAAATTTTCGTAAGCTGGTTGATTTACATAGAAGTATGCGAATATCGTACTGAAAACTACAATCATAATAATCATAGAATAGAGTGCAGCTTTTCTTCTTTCAGGATACAAGGTAGCCATGATGGGTAAAGTCATTAATGGAAATAAACTAACAGGCCCTTTTATTCCAAGGCTAAAGAAGAAAACAATTCCAGCCAAAATACTCCAGATGTAGTTTTTCTTCATTGTACCCTCGAAAAGTAACCAAACAACGCAGAGTACGGCAGCGGCAAGCGGCGCTTCAAGCATGTTATTTCTATGTACCCAAATAACGGTAGGAGTCAGCGTCCATAAGAGCTGTGGAATCCAGGCGCGGTGTCCTGCAGGCACAAATAATACCCAAATTCTACGAAGCATAAGTACACTTAGACCATACATGGTGTAAGGATAGATGCGATCAACCCACGGTTGATCGCCAAACAAATGATAAAAAATACTATGAAGACCGAACGAGAAAGGAGGGTGCTTATAAAACTCTGGAAATATTGAGGGGGTGTAGGAAGGAATCCAGAAAGTACCTACGCCATCATTCATATTTCGTGCGATTGAAGCGTAACTCAAGCCGTCATAAAACATTCCCTTTGTAAAGAGTAAGGGTAAAAACAGTAAGGCAGCTATAGCCCAAGAAAACTGATTAAGTCTATAATTTATAATGTGGCTCATTAGAATTCGCTCTTCATGTGAAACTTAATCTTATCGAACTTGTCTTGGGCCATTTGCAGAGAAAACTGAGAATCGGCTAAAAATACAAGACGTCCGTACTTATCTTCAGCGAGATAACGTTGTTTCAAGATTGAAAACTCATTGATCTGTCCTTCGTCATTACTTTCAATCCAACAAGCTTTAAAGGCAGGAAAGTTTTCATAGGAGCACTTGGCATTATACTCATGTTCTAGGCGATATTGAATCACTTCATACTGTAATGCTCCTACCGTACCAATAATCTTTCTATTGTTCTGTTTAAGAGTAAATAATTGCGCTACACCTTCATCCATTAACTGATCAATTCCTTTATTCAACTGCTTCGCTTTGAGTGGATCAGCATTGTTAATGAACCTGAAGTGCTCTGGTGAAAACGATGGAATACCTTTGTAGTGCAACTGTTCCTTTGAGGTTAGCGTATCTCCAATTCTGAATGTGCCGTTATCTGGTATACCTATAATATCTCCAGGAAATGCTTCATCAATAGTGCTCTTTTTAGAAGCCATAAAGGCAGTTGGAGCACTTACTCTAAATGATTTGCCACTTCTGGTATGAACATAGTTTTTATTGCGCTCAAACTTGCCACTGACTACTTTCAGAAACGCAATTCTGTTTCTATGGTTTGGATCGATGTTCGCGTGAATCTTAAATACGAATCCCGAGAATTCACTCTCATTAGGTCTGACAAGTCTTTGCTCGGCCTCCTTTGGCTGGGGCTCAGGTGCTATTTCCTGAAAACAATCTAGCAACTCGCGTACACCGAAGTTATTTAACGCGGAACCAAAAAATACGGGACATAGATCTCCGCTTAGGTATTTAGAGCGATCAAATTGTGGATATACCGCTTCTAAAAGCTCAAGGTCATTTCTAAGCTCAGTAGCTGCCTCTTCACCTACATATTCGTCAAGTTCAGGTGAACTAATATCTTCGAAAGAGGTTCCTTTACTGATTTTCTGTTTGTTCTCGGCGCTGTATAGATTGAGGTTCTTTTCCCACATATCATACACGCCTTGGAAACGCTGCCCCATACCGATGGGCCAAGATAGCGGACATAGAGTCAAACCGAGTTTCTGTTCAACTTCATCAATTAGATCGAATCCATCTTTCCCTTCGCGGTCCAATTTATTGATGAATACTATAATTGGTGTAGCGCGCATGCGACACACCTGTACCAGTTTTTCTGTTTGAGGTTCAACACCTTTTGCGACATCAATTACTACAATAACACTATCACATGCAGTAAGTGTACGGTAAGTATCTTCCGCAAAGTCTTGGTGACCTGGTGTATCTAAGATGTTTATCTTTTTGTCTTTGTAGTAGAATCCCATCACGGAAGTAGCAACCGATATACCACGTTGCTTTTCAATCTCCATGAAATCGGAAGTCGCGGACTTTTTAACCTTGTTGCTTTTAACGGCACCTGCCTCTTGAATAGCACCACCAAATAACAAAAGCTTCTCTGTAAGTGTAGTTTTTCCGGCATCGGGATGGGAAATAATCCCAAAGGTTCTGCGAATGCCGATTTCCTTTTCGATTGACATCTACTTAAATTTTGTCGCAAATATACTAAAGCAACCCTCGTCAGTTTGTGGTAATTACTTATACTTGCTACGAACAAAACTTTTCTTCCCCAGATTCGTTACTACTTCGTGAAGTCACGTTATTCCATAAAAGATTTAGAGCAACTTAGTGGTATTAAAGCCCACACCATTCGTGCTTGGGAGCAACGTCACAAACTAATTACACCTAAGAGGACAAGTACAAACATTCGCTTTTACAGTGATGATGACCTGCGGGTAATTTTAAATGTATGTATACTTTTAGAACACGATTGGAAGATTGGTCAAATCGCAAAGCTCGCTCCAGAGGAAATTGCAAAATCAGCACTAGAGGCTGATCCTTACGAAGGAAATTACGCTTATGAACTCAATGAGTTGAAATTAAGTACACTAAACTTCGATATTGAGCGGTTCGAAGCCATTATGGCAACTTGCATCGATAAGCATGGAATCCATAATACCTTTCAGAAAGTTATTGGAGATTATATCCAAGAATTAGGAAAACTTTGGCTCAGCGGATCTGTAAGTATTTCTCAAGAGCACTTTATGTCATCTATGATTCGCCAAAAGTTGTACTCTGCCCTTGATGAACTTCATGCGGGCGATGGTGGAAAAACATTTGCGCTTTTCCTGCCAGCAAATGAGCTTCACGAGATTGGGCTTCTTTACTTAGCCTATGTTTTGAAAGAACGCGGCGAAAGGGTAATTTATCTTGGTCAAAGTCTACCGAAGGAGTACCTGACGGATTTGTTGGACAATCAAGAGGTAGATGCACTTATATCAGTCTTCACGACAAACCCGGATGTCGAATATCTGCCAGAATACCTGCGTGATTTGGACGATCTTATACACGATCGTGGGGTAGAGGTACACCTAACAGGGTACCAATTCAATGATTTTTCCGAAAACACTTTCGGAGATAACATTCACATTTATAGCACATTAAAGGATTTGACTGCCCATATTTAACGGGCATCATGATTTGTTTAATAAATTATATTCATTGTTAGACAAAATGTTTGAACATATTGTTTAACTTTGGATAAGTAACCTTAAACATTGTCTTTATGTCAACCGCAGAATTTGGAGAATTAATTGATCGTGAGCACGACTTTTTGCATCAGCTAGCAATGAAGTTGACCAAACGTCACGACGATGCCCAGGATTTAATCCAGGATACTTATTTCAAGGCACTTAAGAACAAGGACAAGTTTGCCACTGGTACTAATCTAAAAGGTTGGTTGTACACCATCATGAAGAACACCTTCATTAATAACTACCGTCGTAAGAAGCAACAGAATACTTTTGTTGATGAAACGGAAAGCCAGTTTTTCCTGAATAGCAAAGAGGCAAGTAGAACGACTCTCACCGATGCGAATGTGGATAACGACTACATCATGGAACAAATAAATTCAATTGAGCCACATTACACAGAGGCATTTTTCATGCATTATGAAGGGTACAAGTACGAGGAAATTGCCGAGCACTTTAACATTCCTCTAGGTACAGTTAAATCCCGAATTTTCTTAGCACGAAAGAAAATGATGGAGAAGCTCGCCGACCAACGCCACTAACCACAGCCTACCGCCTTATCACATGAAATCAGTTATTGTCATTGGTTCTGGGTTCGCAGGCCTAAGTGCCGCTTCCTTTTTAGCCCGTGAAGGGTACGATGTTACTGTCCTAGAGAAAAACGACCAACTTGGAGGACGAGCACGCTCGTGGAAAAAAGACGGTTTCACTTTCGATATGGGACCTAGTTGGTACTGGATGCCCGATGTATTTGAACGCTACTTTTCAGAATTCGACACTAAAGTAGAGGACCTCTATAATTTAGTTCGATTGGATCCTTCTTACAGAGTCGTGTTTGGTCCAAACGATCATGAGGACCAAAGCGCCAATATGGAAGAGCTTGAAGCCATGTTCGATAGACTGGACCCTGGATCAGGATTACGCTTACGTAAGTTTTTGAAGCAAGGGGCTTACAAATACGAAGTTGGTATCAAGGATCTCGTTTTTCGTCCAGGGCGCTCTCTAACAGAATTTATGGACCTTAGGATTGTCAAAGGCCTCTTTCAGTTGGATATGCTCAAAGACATTCGGAAGCATGTTGCAGAAGTAAGCGCGCATCCTAAACTCAAGGCGATCCTCGAATTCCCTGTTTTATTTCTTGGCGCCTTACCCCAAAATACACCAGCACTATACAGCTTAATGAATTACGCTGATATGTCGTTGGGGACTTGGTATCCGATGAACGGTATGAACGAAATTATTCAAGGAATGATTCGTGTTGCTAAGGAGCAAGGGGTGAAATTCAGAACATCAGCGGAAGTAACAGGATTTAAGTATTCCAATAATCGAATAGTTAGTGTATTGACTAAAGGGGGTTCATTTACCGCAGATATTGTTGTGGGAGGTGCTGATTACCATCATATTGATCAGGTCATCAGTTCTCCTAAATACAGGGAATACACTCCAGAATATTGGGATAAACGCAAGATGGCTCCGTCATCACTACTTTATTACCTAGGAATTAAAGGTGAAGTACCCAACGTCTTGCATCACAACCTGTTTTTTGACCATGAATTGGATCAGCACGCACATGAGATTTATACAGACCCTAAATGGCCCACAAAACCTCTTTTCTATGCTAGTGCTCCGTCAAAAACAGATGCAAGTGTAGCACCCGAGGGCTGTGAAAATATGTTCCTACTCATGCCAACTGCTCCTGGTATGGACGGTGATACAGAAGAAGTCCGTGAAAAATATTTTAACTTGATGATGGATCGTCTTGAAGAATTTACCGGTTCCTCAATTCGCGACAGGGTAGTGGTAAAACGGAGTTTTGCCTATCAAGATTTTAAATCAGAATACAACAGTTTTAAAGGCAATGCATACGGCCTTGCCAACACAATAGACCAAACCGCAATTCTTAAGCCTAGACTGAAGAGTAAAAAAGTGAGCAATTTGTACTTCGCTGGACAACTTACTACGCCTGGACCTGGAGTTCCTCCATGCTTGATTAGTGGGGAAGTTGTGAGTAAAGAAATCGCGAAGGACTATCAAATAAATAAAGCGGTATGAAAGCACTCTTTGACAGCGTAAGTATTCGCACATCAAGAATGACGACTAAAGCTTATAGTACGTCGTTCTCACTGGGTATTCTAGGTCTTGACAAGAAGTACCACGATCCCATATATGCCATCTATGGCTTCGTTAGATTTGCAGATGAAATCGTTGATACGTTTGAGGACTATCCTCAGAAAGAGTTGCTCGAACGCTTCTGGAAGGATACTTATCTGGCACTAGACGAGAAGATTAGTTTGAATCCTATACTTAATAGTTTTCAGCAAGTAGTGAATGCTTTTAATATTGACAGAGATCTAATCGAAACATTCTTGAAGTCCATGGAAATGGATTTGTACAAAAACGATTATGATGAGGAAGGTTACAAGGCCTACATCCTAGGTAGTGCCGAGGTAGTTGGACTCATGTGTCTGAAGGTTTTTGTTGATGGCAATGAGAAGCGATACCAAGAGCTTAAAAAACCTGCAATGCAGTTAGGCTCTGCCTTCCAGAAGATTAATTTTCTAAGAGATTTACATGCCGATTACCATGCTTTGGGAAGAACTTATTTTCCAGGAGTAGACCTGAATGAATTTAACGAGCGGGTAAAAGCTGAGATTGAGGCCGATATAGATATTGACTTTAAGGCAGGATACGAAGGGATCAAACAACTTCCTAAAGGAGCACGATTTGGAGTCTATATCGCATACGTATATTACTACAGTCTATTTAAGAAGATTTGTAATACACATGCAGATATCATTTTGAATGAACGTGTGCGTATATCGAACAAAAGGAAGTACGGTTTGTTTTTAAGTTCGTACGTTAGACACACCATAAACTGGATATAACATATTACAATGCTTGAACAAGTTATCCTGGTCGATTCGGACGATAATCCGATTGGGCTGATGGAGAAAATGGAAGCGCACCGAAAGGCGAAACTGCACCGTGCATTCTCTGTTTTCGCCATGAACGACAACAACGAAATTTTACTTCAAAGACGTGCTCTACACAAGTACCACAGTGGTGGACTATGGACGAACACGTGTTGTTCTCATCCTAGAGATGGAGAAACTGTGGAAGAAGCCGCCACAAGAAGATTAATGGAAGAGATGGGTTTTACCTGTTCGGTCAAACGTATTTTTTCATTTATCTACAAAGCAGAATTGGACAATGATTTAACGGAGCATGAGCTGGATCATGTCCTCATTGCCCGTTACAACGAAGATCCAAATATTAACCCTGAAGAAGTCGATAGTTTTGACTGGAAATCAGTGGATTGGGTGGCTGAAGACATGAAAGCTCATCCTGAGAAGTACACTGAATGGTTCAAAATCATCTATGACCGATTCTTAAAGTATTGGCTTAATGAGAATCACGGTATGTAGACGAGCACATTTTAATGCTGCACATAGGTTGCACAATCCTGAATTGAGCGCTGCTGAAAATGCAGCCACTTTTGGGAAGTGCAATAATGAGTATTACCACGGTCACAACTATGAACTTATCGTTCATGTTACAGGGGAAGTCGACCCGAAGACTGGGTATCTCATAGATATGAAGGTCCTCCGAGATCATATTAAGAAAGAGGTGGAAGACTATCTAGATCACAAAAATCTTAACGCACAAGTAGAGGAGTTTAAAACGCTTAATCCAACTGCAGAGCATATTGCTTATGTTATATGGAATAGGTTGAGAAGCGCACTCAGCACTGACTTAGAATTAAAAGTGACGCTTTACGAGACGCCACGTAACTACGTTGAATACAGCGGTAAATAAAAGTATTATGACACACCACGAAAAGGGCTACACTGCTGAGCAATTAGAACAGTTGGTAGAAGCACATTTGGGCACTTCAATAGACACTCCATTGCGTTCTGACGCCTTCGATATGTCAGAAGATGAGAAAATTAGTTTAATCGCTGAAAAATTCCGTGATATCATGGATATTTTAGGACTAGATCTCAACGACGATAGCTTGAACGGTACACCTTTACGCGTTGCTAAAATGTACGTTAAGGAAGCTTTTGCGGGTCTTAATCCTGAGAATAAGCCTGAGATGAAGTTGTTTTCTAACAAATTTGAGTACAATGAAATGCTTATTGAAAAGGACATCAAAGTCCATTCGCACTGTGAGCATCATTTCGTGCCAATTATTGGAAAGTGTCACGTAGCATACATTCCGAATGGTAGCGTTGTTGGCCTAAGTAAGTTGAATCGTATTGTTAGGCACTATGCCAAGCGACCACAGGTTCAAGAAAGACTTACAAGACAAATTGCAGAGGCACTCATGGAAGGTCTGGGTACCAATGATGTGGCTGTATACCTAGAAGCTGACCACATGTGTGTGAAAACTCGGGGTATTGAAGACGACGGCAGTTCGACTATTACGATGTCCTTCCATGGAGAATTTGAAAAAGACATGAACAAAAAAGCATTTCTCGAGTCATTTAGATGATGAAAGAAGTAAGTATTTTTTGGTTTAGACGCGACCTTAGACTGGAAGACAACGCCGGACTTTGGAAAGCGCTGAAAAGTGGGCATTCAGTGGTGCCTATTTTTATTTTTGATAGAAACATATTGGATAAACTTGAGGATAAATCTGATGCTCGAGTGTCGTTTTTACATCAACGATTAACTGAGTTACAAGATCAGTTAACAGGGATAGGTAGCTCCTTACACGTATTCTATGGTACGCCAGCAGAGGCCATGAATATTCTTAACCAAACGTACTCTGTAAAAAGCGTCTTTCTAAATCGCGACTATGAACCCTATGCTCGTGAGCGAGATGAGTTCGTGTTCAACTATTGGAGTACGCGTGAAGTTCCCGTTGTCGGAGCAAAAGATCACGTGATTTTCGAAAAGAATGAAGTAGTGAAAGCGGACGGCACCCCATATTTAGTGTTCAGTCCATACGGTAAGGCCTGGCGTAAAAAGCTGACCGATTACCATGCGAAGGCCTATCCCATCGCTAAATACTTTGAAAATTTTCTCAAGCAACAGCCAATCGCAATTCCCTCATTAGAATCGATAGGTTTTAGAGCTACTGAGGTTTCATTGCCATCTTCTAATGTAGACGAAAGTATAATTAAGACTTACGATGCTACTCGAAATTTCCCTGCCAATGAAAGGGGAACTACACGAATTGGCATGCACTTAAGATTCGGTTCTATTTCGGTGCGCAGTCTCTTGCGAAAGGGTCTCGTCGGTAACGACACCTTCGTCAACGAACTTATATGGAGAGATTTCTTTCAAATGGCGCTGTATTATTTCCCAGACAGTCGAGAAAAGGCTATTAAACCAAAATATGACCTCATTCCTTGGGAGACCAATATGGAACATTTCAAAGCTTGGTGCGAGGGCAGGACAGGATATCCAATTGTCGATGCTGGTATGCGAGAATTGAACACTACGGGCTATATGCACAATCGCGTTCGAATGATTGTAGCTAGTTTTCTAACGAAGCATTTGCTTATTGATTGGAGGCTTGGGGAGCGCTACTTCGCAGAAAAGCTATTAGATTTTGATTTGGCCAGTAACATAGGAGGTTGGCAATGGGCTAGTGGTTCGGGTTTGGATGCTGCACCATATTTCAGAGTATTCAATCCTACCTCGCAACTTGAGAAGTTTGATAAACAACTGACCTATGTCCAACGCTGGGTACCAGAATATGGGACTGCCCAATATCCAGAGCCTATTGTAGAACACAAATGGGCCAGAGAAAGATGTTTAGATCGATTTAAGACAGCTTTGGCGAACGCTTAAACTTCTTGAGCTTCGCCTGTATATCCGAAGAGTTTTTTATCTCTGATTACGTGGTGTACATATTCTGGTAGACAGTCCGCCCATCCTTCTTCACCTGCGCGTATTTGGTTTAATACCTCTCGTGAGAATATGTTTGTTATGTCGTGATCGAAGTCGTCGATATCAAGAATTCTATTGTGGAAGATGAGATAATCGATGATGGGTCTGAATCGAGGATGTACTTCTGCATCTTCTTTACGCATGATTTTCTCCTCATTGTCGTGATCGATGAAAGGATATACAAGTATTTTCAAGTCCTTCGAGAAAATACGTCCAAATGCTTCTAAAATTCCTCCCTGTAATCCACGGTAGTACTTGTCCTTGAACAACTCCGTGAGGTTATTTACACCCATTACCAATCCTTGACGCTTTTTGGAGAAGCGGCCAAAGTAATCCACGAGCTTATAATACTCTTGATAATTCGAAATAAGCACAGTTTGACCCAAGGCACACAAGATTTCGGCCCTGTCTAAGAAGTCTTGTTCATCGAGTTCTCCGTCAGCCAATAAGTTGTTTAAGGTAATCTCCCACAACACAACAGTTTTATCTGCATCGACCTTTTTATCGTTAGTAAACATGTCGTAACCACATTTGATCATGTCCATGTTTACCTTGGTCACAGGTCTAAAAGAACCACGCATTGCCAGTACATGCTTTTTATAAAGCAATTCAGCCGGTAACAGGTTGTTTCCTTCTGGTCCAAAAATGACTGCGTCGGTATAGCCGTTTTTAATCAACTGAAGAGACATTAAACGATTGTCCACTTCTGCGAAATCAGGGCCATTGAAGTTGATTAAATCAATCTCAATAGCGTCTTTATCAATATTGTCGTAAAGGCTCTCTAGAAAAAGCTTGGGGTCTTCGTAGAACTTGTAAGCTCCGTAAATGAGGTTAGTACCAAGACGTCCAACTGTTTCTTGTTGATGCTTTGCCTCGTTTTCATGTAATCGAAAGTGCAAGATAATATCGTTGGTATCCTTGGTGGGTGTGGTTTGGAAACGGATTCCCATCCAACCATGACCTTTAAATGTTTTGGCAAAGTTTATCGTAGCAACAGTATTTGCATAGGCGAAGTAGGTCTTACTAGGATGTTTGGCTCTATCAAGACGCTTTTCAATCAAACCATATTCGTGACGAAGCATTTTCCGTAACCTACTCTGGGTAACGTAGCGATTGTCTTCTTCAATACCATAAATATCATCTGAGAAAGCCTTATCATAGGCACTCATTGCTTTAGCTATAGTTCCTGACGCAGCGCCTGCTCTAAAAAATTCACGGACCGTCTCCTGACCTGCACCAATTTCCGCAAAAGTGCCGTAGATATCAGAGTTAAGATTGATTTTTAGCGCTTTCTGCGCAGTGGTATGGATGGTTCTTGGCGTCATTAATCCTGTTGAGATTAGTTCTTGGTGCTAAGTTAAAACTTCCTAACTTCGATAAGTCCGTTTTCTTCGGGAAAATGCGCAAAAAGTAGACCAAATGAGCAAGAAAAGTGGAAGGCTATATTTCTTAGGCACGGGAACCTCCCAAGGTGTACCAGTCATAGGATGCTCTTGCGAGGTCTGTACAAGCTCAAATCCAAAGGATCGGCGAAGCAGAAGTTCGGTTCACGTTGTCTATGATGGTCTACACCTTCAAATAGACACAGGACCCGATTTCAGGCAACAAATGCTTAATGCTGGCTTAACTCATGTAGATGCAGTGCTATTCACTCACGAGCATCAAGATCACATCGCTGGACTTGACGATACACGCCCTATAATCTTTAAAACGGGCAACGAAATGTTGATTTATGGTCAACAACGGGTTATCAATAGAATTAAGAAGGTTTACGACTATGCCTTTGAGCCTCAGCCTTATCCCGGAGCACCTAGGATACAAGCAACTCCGGTGGAAGACGGTCAAATATTTAGCGTAAACGGAGTAAATATTCAATCGCTCCCTGTGATACACGGAAGGTTGCCGATTCTAGGGTACAGGATAGGAGAGTTAGCCTATTTGACGGATACCAATAATATTCCGGAACCTACGTATGAGTTACTTGAAGGATTAGACGTGTTGGTCATTGATGCATTGCACCATAGAGATCATTTCAGTCATTATACGCTTGAACAAGCTGTGGAACAAGCAAAGAGAATTGGTGCAAAACGAACGTTCTTCATCCACATGAGCCACTACATGGGGCTGCACAAAACAATTTCCAACGAGCTGCCAGAAAACATGTACTTGTCCTATGATGGACTAGAGGTATGCTTTGATTAATCGTAAAGCGACAAATAACTCCCTTTTACGTAAACACCTTTAACATAGCTGTTTACATCTAACCCTTTAAATGGATTATTGAAAGCTTTCGACCCCATAGCTGTGATCTGTTCGCTCCCGGAGGCGATGATAGTAAATTCTGCTGTTGCGCCTTCTTGAATAGTTAAATCCGGAAGATTCAGCAAAGACCGTGGTACTGTACTGAGCTTTTCTTGTAAGAGTTCTTCTGAGACCTCGTATCGATCTAATAACGCACTTACAGCGCCTTCTAAACCAGCCATTCCAAATTCGGCATTATCAAACTCACATTGCTTTTGCTCAATATCTTTAGGGAGATGGTCGACCGCAATACAATCTATTGTCCCGTCTAATACGGCTTCCCAAAGTATACTGCGCTCTACATCTGTCCGGATAGGAGGAGTTACCTTAAATGAAGTATTGTAGTTTTCTAAATCTTCATCAGTGAAGACTAGGTGGTGAATATTGACACTCGCCGTGACATTTAATCCTCTTGATTTAGCTTCTCTGATACACTGAACGCCTTCTACTGTGCTGACTGAAGCGATGTGCATAGCACCCTCAGTGTACTCAAGAATGCTCAAATCGCGCTGAATCTGTGTGCTTTCTGAAACTACAGGTATACCCTTTAATCCAATGTAAGTACTTGTCGCACCTTCGTGCATCTTTCCGTTAGCACTTAGCTCATAATTTTCAGGGTGAACCATAACTCGACCAAAGGGCTTGGTGTACAAAAGACCTAATTTGAGAAGATTGGCATTTGAAACTCCTTGCTTGTAGTCACCGAATAGATGGGCGCCCAACTGGTTCATTTCGAACATCTCGCTCAGCTCTTCACCCTTACGACCTTTAGAAAGAGTTCCAACTGGCACTAAGTGTATGGGTAGTGATTCTGATTTATTCAGAATAAACTCAATACCTGTTTTACTTTCATAATGCGGGTGACCATTACTTACAACACCCACAGCAGTAAAACCTCCAGAAGCTGCCGCGGCCGAACCGCTTACCAAGTCTTCGGATTCCTCGTTACCAGGTTCTCCCAAATCCGAGTGCAATTCTGCAAAACCTGTGGTAAGCCAACACCCTTTCAGGTCTATGACACCTTCCGCTTGTTCATTTGAGAGATTGCCTATGGCTTCTATTTGTTCATCATTAACGAGAATATCGAGCTCTTGTCCGTGGTATGGACTTTTAACATCAATGATTCGAGCGTTTTTAAATAGAAGCTTCATCGAGATTAGATTTTGACAAAAATAAGCGCAATTAGCGCGCAAAGCAACGCCAACAGCAAGTACAACTTTTCATTGAATAAATTCACTGCAACCCCCTGTGAATACTCACTTTCAGGATTATCAATTACATAAACACCATCGAGTTTAACATTTGATTCGTAAAAATCATAACCCAAGAAAGGCATAAATTCGATGCGTTTGCCACTTCCTGATGACCATTGATAAAGAGCTCTGTAGAAGGGATGCGTCCAGTCCTTGGGTATGAATCCTTGCTTGTATGAGCGATCGCTTAAAGAGGCAATGACAACTCCGTTAAGACGTAATAACGGATCGTCAACTTCCTCAAGTTCATTGTAACTCGAAATTTCTGGCCACGCATTTTGAAGTGAAGGGCCAATGAAGAAATTCGTAAAGAAAGGATGGTTCAACTCCGGGATGGCCGTACCACCCTCGTGGTTTTGCATGCCCATTGAAAATTGAAGCAATTTGCCAGTAAATCCTTCAAGTGAAGGAGGAATAAAATCAAAACCAAGTAACACAACTGCATTAAACGGAGTATAGTCAATAACCAAGTCACTGCTGTATTGTGCCACAGAATCTTCAGAGGTGATAAATTCATTTTTAGGCACTTGCACCTTGTTTACTAGTATTAAACGACGAGACTTTGGTATAGGGCGCCAGAAGAATAAATTATCCTCTTGAATGGAATCGTGTGATATAGTTAATTCTATTTGATGTCTGTTTCTCATTTCATCAAAAGAAACACTGTAGATAGTATCCATCCTGCTGTCCATCAGTTTGTCGTCCTTCTTCAGAGTAACCTCACTGAGTCTATCCCACATAAAAGACAACTCACCAAGAGCATTAACTTCTCTTGTGATAGGTGTATTTAAATTGACTTGCCTTGATGGAAGCCAGGCTGGCGCTTGCAGTTTATCATTAAAGCCATAACTCAATAAGAGTGCGCCGGATACCGGTTCCAAAGGAGCATGAGTAAACTTCATTTCTTCAATTACCGATCGAATGGCTGCTTTAACATGCGTTCCGTAGTACGTTCCTTGACGATCGTACAATTGGTAAAAACCATCATCAAGACTTTCTAAAAGCGTAGGCATCCATAAATCACGTGCATTCCATTTCGCAGGATAGTTATCCACTTGTAATATTCTGGTACTGAATGACGAACGTGGACTAGCAAGAGAAATTACTACGAATACGATTGTTAGTATTCTGAGCAAGAGAACTAGTAAATCTTTAAGTCGAGACTTACTTCGTTGGGAGGGATTGACTTTTGTAAGCCATAGCAAGGATGGAATCACCTTCGTCTTCCGAGTTCGAATTCCAAAAAAATGAATCCAAATAGGAACAGCAACAAGAAGTAAACCCCAAATCCATTGTGGTCTGTAGAATTCCATTAGCGCAATATTCGGTCTAAAAATTCAAAAGATTCTGCAAAGACCGTTTCTAGGTCTTTTGAAAGTTGATCATTAATAATGACGTGGTCCTTAGCAGCAGTAGTAGCCCATTTTTTAGGTCCGCCGAGTGCGTCGTGCATGGCTTTAGCCTTGGCTACATCAATAACATAGTCTTGATGTTCTTCATCCTCATACCATACCATGTTCAAAACGGGTACTTGTATTTCTTTAAGTTCTTGCTCTGAAATGGCCGTCTCTACCAGATGCTGCATTTGCACTACACTTTCCCAGCTGTACGCCATGGGTTTACAAACGATTCGGATACCGTCTGCACGTTGAGGAACTATTCTATACTCAGTCCCTGAAATTGACTTAATCAACTGAAGACCCCACGGACCGTTTAACAAGACTGAGTTAGGGTCAGGGAGCCCCATGTTTGGACTGCAGTTCAATACAGCGGCAACATCCTCTGGATAAAGTCTAGCAAGTCTTAAGGCCAACAATGAACCTGTTGAGCACGATCCGAGTACTACCTTTTTGCCCAATCTTTTCGCTAAGGCGAAATCATACAATGCCTTGTTCCAAGCACTTTCCGCCGTAAATGTGGACATTCTTTCGGCGTCGTTTTCTTGAAGTCCATGACCGGCCATTCGATTAAAAACCGCGTTCATTCCGTATTTTCTAGGCAATATGTAACGAAAGGAATCTCCTTCGTGTTTGGTGGCGCTAAAACCATGTAAATACAGGAAGGAATACTCGGTTTGTCTTAGGGAGTCGCTCCAGAACACCTCGGTATATGCACATTCTAGTGCACTATTTTGACTTTCGAAATTGTAAATGGAATCTTCGATCTCTTCAAAGGGCAAGGCCAATACTGGTAATTCATTTAAGAAAACAGGCTGATCAGGTTTTGGACCCATTAAAAACGCTAAAGCCAATACCATTATTAGTGCTGATAAGATTCGTAGTAGCTTTTTCATCAGTCGATTGATTTTGCTTTGTCCAAGGAAATAGGAAATATGCCTGTACCGTCGTTCAGTCTTAATGTTCCAACGAACGTATGCACTTCATCAGTAAGGTATTTTGTTTTGTTCTCAAGTGACAGTTCCATCACGCTTTCTGGACCACTGGCACCGCAAAAGAAGCAGCTAGCGAAAGGAAAAGCACTAAGTGCATATTCATCCCCTATAACGTCCAGTGCAATGATGTAGCCAGTGATTTTAACTTTCTTACCGTCAAGCTTTTTCAAATCTTCCGTCCAAATAGGTGCTACTAACCAAGCTGCTGACTCTTCGTCATATACCTCTTCAAATTGCAACCGTTCGAAGGTGCTCCATTTGATTTTAATCTGGGCTTGGGATGTGTTGTTAAGGAGTACAACAGCTAGAAGTATCATTTTTTTCATCCTGCAAATTCTGTTTGTTGAAGTATGAAGAACAAACGAAAAGGATCGTCGGCATTGAAAACTAAAGTGCCTTTAACAACAACGAATTGGTCCGTAATTAAATCATCAGGCCGCTCCTTAAAAACAAGTTCTACAACTGTGTTAGGTGCAGCATTACCGCAGAAAAAGCAGGAGGAGAAAGCGTATCTCGATAAAGCATATTGATTGCCTTCAACATCAACGGGCACTAAATAACCTTGAATTACAACTTCTGTATTCTTGTATTTATCAAGCCATGAGGGAAACTGTGGCTCGTACAGGCCATCAGGTGTAGTGGAGTAGGGCACGGCCAACATTTCCCAAGGCAACACCTGCTGAGCACTGGCGTTGAATCCTAAAACAACAAAAAGCAGTACTATAATTTTCTTCATGGACGCTTGGAATGGAAGATACCGAGGAGAACCGCGACGGACAACGGTAAGAAAATGGCTCCTTGTTCTTTATGTATGTAAAACCCAGCTATGCTGTTTAAGACAAAAAAGGTGAGCACCGTACCGACTAATACAGCAAAGATTGATAAACCTTGTTGCAGCCAAAAGATTTCGAACCCTGGTAATTTCTGTAAGGTGTAAAAGCGTTTTGAATCTTTCTCGGTCCCGTTCAGATAAGCTACAATCAATGCGAACATTAGTAAAAGTATCACAGGTACAATAACACTATACTTTTTCATGGTAGCTAGGGTTGGTGTCCATTGCTTCTGTAACTGCGCAAAAATGAAAACGGGAAAAGCCCCTTGCTCATTAGGGCGTTGATCGAAGACCCTTGGCATCATGACCAAGGCTGATTTGCTCTTCAATCGCAGCATGAGGGCTGTAATATCCCCTTTACCTTTGTTATTGTGCATACCGTAATACGCAGTAGTCGTCGTGAAGAAGGCCTGTTGGTCCGCGTTTCTTGGGGCTTGCACAAGACCAACTATTTGCAAGTGGTGATGATCGTGCTTTTCACCATTGGAGGAACCACCATGCGAAGAATGAAGTTCATCTCCAATGCTCAATCCTAGCGTTTCAGCCAAGGATACATCTACGACCACGTCTGCATCGTTATTGGGCAGATGACCATCGACTACATTGATCTTCATCCAATCAAAATAATCGAGGGATGTTCCAATAAGCGGGTAGCCTTGAATATTGTCTCCTAGTGATACTGGGCACGAGGCTGCAACCATAGGGTGTTTGTCCCAATATGCTGCCGTTGTGCTGTCAATATTTCCAGTTGGATTTTCCATTCTAAATAATGTGCTTGCAACAATCTGCAAGGGAGAACCTTTGTAACTAACTATTACATCAGCATACTGTGCACTTTCAGTCCACTTACTAAAGATGTACGATTCTGTTATTCGAGAGGCACAAAAGCCACCGCTGACAAGAACTGTCAGCAATGAGAGTATGACGTATTGAATGCCCTTTGCACGTAATTGACCACTCCAAACTGCTATTACTCTGCTCATAACTGCCAAGTTTTAGCGGTACTGAAGTATTTTTTCATCCGAGGGTCATGAGTCACAGCAAGAATAGTTGTTCGGTCCGATTCTTTTAATTTTTCATCTATCAGCCCAAAAACAAGGTCTGCGAGATCGTCGTCAAGGGCGCTCGTAGGCTCATCCAAAAGGAAAACAGAACTATCTAGACTTAAGGTTAAGGCGAGCGAGAATCTTTGTAGCTGTCCAACGCTCAATTCATTGGGAAATTTCCCCAAATGTCTTTCAAGCCGCAATTTGCGCGCAATTAACTCTGCAGTTGGTCCGCCAAATTGTCGCAATTGGATATCTAGTTTCAAATAAGGAATCCAGGTATTTTGCTGTGGCATCATGGCCGTTTTATCCTGAGGCCAATTCTTAAATGGATCTTGAACTAGTAATTCACCATGCAGCGCCCTGAGCAAGGTTGTCTTGCCACTACCCGAAGGACCTGTAAATAGAATGATACCCTCAGTCAATTCCAGGGAAGGGTAGTGAATCTCATTTGTGCCAACAGTTACTCTCATAAAAACAATTGGCTTATATATATGACCAGCATTGTTAGTGCATACAACAACTTTATAGCCATACCGCTAAACACACCTAAGACAGCATAAATACTCGCACGTGCACTTTTCGTAGCATCTGAAGTCATAGAAAATTCACCAATAAATGCGCCTATAAATGCGCCTAAAAAGAGACCCGGCCCTGTAAATAATGACAATATCATTCCTATTAATGCGCCATTAGACGCCCTTCTTGATGCTCCAGATTTCTTGGTCAAATATGCCGGCATGAAAAAGTCAATGAGAAAAATCATAATACCACTCACCACAAATAACCAGTAGAGAGTACCATTGATTTGGTCTGACATTAGGGCAAGGAGCAGGGCGACGGCAGTAAGAATAGGCCCAGGAACCATAGGAAGAATGGCACCTGCGATACCTAAAATCAATAAAATCCAAATCAATAGTTCCATGAGGATAAATATAGAACAAAGCGTAGAGGTTAAACGTGCCTATTGGCTAATTTGCTTATGTGAAATATGTGGTAGTAGATATAGAAACAACTGGGGGAAGACCCTCGGGCAATGACATCACCGAAATAGGCATTGTTCATGTTGAAAACAAGAAGGTTACGCATCAGTGGTCCTCTCTTGTCAAGCCGAATCGATCTATTCCATACAACATTCAATTACTAACGGGTATTGATGACGACATGGTTGATGACGCGCCCACTTTTGAAGAATTGATTCCTACGTTACAAAAGGAGCTAGAAGGAGATATATTCGTTGCCCATAGCGTGAATTTTGACTACAGTTTCATTGACCGTGCTTTTCGAGAGGCCGGAACAACCTGGCGAATGGACAAATTGTGTACGGTTAAATATAGCCGTGCGATGTTTCCAGAACTTGGCCGCTATTCTCTTGCCAATTTAGCCCGACAACTAGAAGTAGAGAACGACAATCCACACCGCGCCTTAAGTGACGCCTTATGTGCTGCTGAAGTCTTGATTCATTGCCTGCACGCAGATTACGACGAAAAGGTGCTTAACGACCCTAAAATTGGCCTTCTAAAACGCATACAAATGCCCGATCATTTGCCCAGTGAGCAATATGACAATTTACCTAAGAGCTTTGGTGTGTACCAGTTTAAAGATGCTTTTGGCTTACCATTGTACATAGGTAAGGCCAATAATATTAAGCAACGGATCACTCAGCACTTCTCGACTCAACAAGAGACCACTAAGTATCAACGATTGATGAAAGAGTGTCACTCGTTGGATTACACATTATTGCCTAACGAAACACTTGCTTTGATCTATGAGGACCATAAGATTCGAGAACATTGGCCTCCCTTGAACAAGGCACAAAAGAAGCAATCGCTAAAGTTTGGATTGTACGCTTTTGAGAACGGTAAAGGAGAAATTAAGTGGGTGGTTCAAAAAGCCATCGGGAGCGGTGCACTACGAAAATTTGGTTCTTACGTAAGTGGACAAACTTGGCTTGCGAATTACCTCCAAGAGGCAGAACGTAACGGATGGAGCAGCAAGGAAGCACTTTCTCTTTTAACCTCGTCCAATCAAAAGTCATGGCTCATTGATTTAGAAGAGGGTGGGGCAGTCTTCATGGAAAAAGGAAATCTTGTAGGTATCTACCTAGCAAACGATTATCTGCACCAAAAAGAATGGGTGAGGGAGCACTTTATTACAGTACGACCATCACCCATGCTAAATGCTATCGGACACAAACTAACTGAAGAGCGGGCCGATGCAATTGTTGAAATCTAAGCCTCGTCCTTCGAAGAATCTTCAGTAGATTCCGGCAATGCTTCAGGAGCCTTTTCAGAAGCTTCCTCTTTCGCCTTAATTATTTCGAAAGTCAATTCTTTGCCCTTGAGTTCAATGATTACTTCATCGCCCTCGTTGAGCTGTTTGCCGATTATTCTTTCTGCCAGCGGATCTTCAATGAGTTTTTGTAAGGCACGTGCCAAAGGACGAGCACCAAAGGCTTCATCAAAACCTTCATCAGCCACAAAGTCTTTGGCTTCTTCACTCAACGAAATTTTGTAGCCTAATTCAGCCACACGAGAAAGCAATCCTTTCAATTCGATATCAATGATTTCGTGGATATCCGCTCTTTTGAGCGAATTAAAGAGCACCACATCATCAATACGATTTAAGAATTCAGGAGCAAAAGCCTTTTTCAAAGCACTTTGTATCACACCTTTCTCCAAATCTTGTTTGTTTTGGTCTCTCGTTGTTGTTCCAAAGCCAACACCTGTACCAAAGTCCTTCAACTGACGTGAACCAAGGTTCGAGGTCATGATAATGATGGTATTTTTAAAATCTACTTTACGACCTAAGCTATCTGTAATCTGACCGTCGTCTAAGGCTTGAAGAAGTAGGTTGAATACATCTGGATGCGCCTTTTCGATTTCATCGAGCAAAATGACAGAATACGGTTTACGTCGAACGCGTTCGGTCAATTGGCCACCTTCCTCATACCCAACGTATCCTGGAGGAGCACCTACAAGACGCGAGATTGCAAACTTTTCCATGTATTCGCTCATATCTATACGAATCATGTTGTCTTCATTATCGAAGAGCAATTCAGTCAATTTCTTTGCCAATTGCGTTTTTCCAACACCCGTAGGTCCTAAGAATATGAAGGAACCAATAGGCTTCTTAGGGTCTTTAAGTCCTGCTCTGTTGCGTTGAATAGCTCTGACGATCTTCTTGACAGCCTCATCTTGACCTATGACACTGGCCTTAAGCAAATCCTCCATTTCAGCAAGGCGATCCATCTCTTGGGCCGCTACGCGCTGCACTGGTACACCGGTCATCATGGCAACAACCTCTGCTACTTGCTCTTCATCAACCGTCTTTTTATTCAATTTCAAGCTGTTCTCCCACTCAACACGTGCATTATCGAGAAGGGCCTGCACATTCTTTTCGTCGTCTCTAAGCTTCGCAGCCTCCTCGTAGCGTTGTGATTTAACCACACGTACTTTTTCTTCTTTAATCTTATCTAGCTCCTCTTCAAGCTTAGTGATTTTAGTCGGTACCTCAATATTAGAAATATGAACTCTTGAGCCCGCTTCATCTAAAGCATCAATGGCCTTGTCTGGCAAGAAACGATCCGCAATGTATCGCTGCGTAAGCTTCACACACGCCTGAATAGCCTCTGGTGTGTAAAGTACATTGTGGTGCTCTTCGTATTTGTCTTTGATATTGTTGAGAATCTGGACAGTTTCTTCAGGCGAAGTAGGATCTACCGTCACTTTCTGAAATCTGCGCTCCAAAGCACCGTCCTTCTCAATAAATTGACGGTATTCATCTAGTGTAGTGGCACCGACACATTGGATTTCACCGCGTGCTAATGCTGGTTTGAACATGTTCGAAGCGTCTAAAGAACCCGTAGCTCCACCCGCACCAACAATTGTATGTAACTCGTCGATGAACAGGATGATGTCATCGTTCTTTTCCAATTCATTCATTAACGCTTTCATTCGTTCCTCGAATTGGCCACGATACTTCGTTCCAGCTACCAGAGAAGCTAAATCAAGACTAACCACACGTTTATCAAACAATACGCGACTCACCTCTTTATTGACAATTCGCAGTGCTAAGCCTTCAGCAATAGCGCTTTTACCCACACCCGGCTCTCCAATTAACAACGGGTTGTTTTTCTTACGGCGACTTAAAATTTGGCTTACACGCTCAATTTCCTTCGAACGTCCGACTACTGGATCTAGTCTGTTTTGCTCAGCCGCCTTGGTGAGATCTTTACCAAAGTTGTCTAGAACGGGAGTTTTTGATTTTTCTTTTCTGCCCTGTTGGGAAGAACCGCTAGCGGAGCTTCTACGTGAAGGTCCACTTTCTTCTAATTCACCACCATCGTCATAGCTCATGGAGGGCGAGGCAGAAGAGGAGGGAAGCTCGTTTTCTAAATGATTGTTTTGATATTCTCCTTTAACAGCATCGTAAGAAGCACCCATTTGAGCCATTACAGCGCTTATAGGGTCATTGTCATTGCGCAAAATACATAGCAGCAAATGGGGAGTTCTAATCACCGGGCTTTGGAACAGCTTCGCTTCTAAGAACGTGGTCTTTAAGGCTTTTTCTGCCTGACGGGTAAGTGGTAAATTTTTGCCCGTTCCTGGAGCGTTCGTTGCATATGGTGCAGCGATACCCTCAACTTTATTTCGAACGTTACTCAAATCCAGTCCTAAATCCCTTAAAATGGCCACAGCTGTTCCTTCTCCGTCGCGGAGAATTCCCAAAAGCAGGTGTTCTGTGCCAATATAATCGTGCCCTAAACGCAAGGCTTCCTCCTTACTGTAGGTGATTACGTCGCGAACTCTCGGGCTAAAATTTTCTTCCATTGTGCTGACTATTTATGCTGATGTATGTTGAACACAAAGTGTGCCATGGTCTCAAAGACTAATCTACTCACATTTACCATGACAACATTACTTACCAAGGTAAGGTTTTGTTAACATCGATTTGTGAATAAATGAAGCAACTCTAACACGGTTAATTAACAGGTACCACGGGTCGAAAAGCTATATTTGAAGATTACGTAAAAATCGGGGGTATCCCCACTAAAATACTGACAATATGGCGCAGGGAGAAAGAATCATTCCCGTAAATATTGAGGAGCAAATGAAGAGCTCTTACATCGATTACTCGATGTCGGTCATTGTATCGCGTGCACTACCTGATGTACGTGATGGATTGAAGCCAGTACACAGACGTGTACTTTACGGTATGCACGACATGGGTGTAACGAGCACTAAAGCCTACAAGAAATCCGCGAGGATTGTAGGTGATGTACTCGGTAAGTACCACCCACACGGCGATAGCTCTGTTTATGACACCATGGTCCGTATGGCTCAAGATTGGTCGCTGAGATACATGCTTGTGGATGGCCAAGGAAACTTTGGATCGATTGATGGTGATTCTCCAGCTGCAATGCGTTACACCGAGGTGCGCATGCGCAAGATTGCGGAGGAGATGCTCTCTGATATAGATAAGGATACTGTTGACTGGCAGTTAAACTTTGACGACTCCCTCAAGGAACCTACCGTATTACCCACGCGCATACCTGGCTTACTCGTTAATGGTGCCTCAGGTATTGCTGTTGGTATGGCGACAAACATGCCGCCACACAACCTCACTGAGAGTATCAATGCTATTAATGCATACATCGATGACAACGCCATTGAAATTGATGGGTTGATGCAGCATATTAGCGCTCCCGATTTCCCAACTGGAGGAACCATTTACGGTTACGAAGGGGTAAAAGATGCATTCCATACGGGTAGAGGTCGCATTGTATTGCGTGCCAAGGCTACTATTGAAGAAGTTAAAGGACGCGAATGTATCATTGTCACCGAGATCCCTTACCAGGTCAACAAGGCAGACATGATCAAGAAAACTGCCGATCTAGTCAATGACAAGAAAATCGAGGGGATTTCTGATATCCGCGACGAGAGTGATCGTAAAGGTATGCGTATCGTGTACGTTCTTAAACGCGATGCTGTACCTAATGTAGTTCTGAACAAATTATTTAAGTACACTCAGTTACAAAGCTCATTCTCAGTAAATAACATTGCACTAGTAAACGGCCGTCCTGAGTTGTTGAACTTGAAGGATATGATCAAACACTTTGTTGAACATCGTCACGAAGTAGTTGTCCGTCGTACTGAATATGAACTACGTCAAGCTGAGAAAAGAGCGCACGTTCTTGAGGGATTACTTATCGCTATTGATAACCTTGATGCCGTAATCAAACTCATTCGTGGTTCTGCAACACCTGAAGAAGCTCGCAACGGCTTGATGTCTGAATTCAAACTAAGTGAAATCCAGGCGAAGGCCATCCTTGACATGCGTCTACAGAAGCTTACTGGTCTTGAAAGAGACAAGATTAAAGCGGAATACGAGGAGCTCATGAAAACGATTGAGTACCTCAAGAGCATCTTGTCGGACAAGGCAAAACGCATGGACATCATTAAAGATGAACTCCTAGAAATGAAAGAGAAGTACGGTGATGATCGCCGCACTGATATTGAATTTGCTGGTGGTGATGTAAGTATTGAAGATATGATTCCTGATACAGAAGTCGTTATTACTATTTCTCACGCAGGCTACATCAAGCGTACACCGCTATCAGAATACAAGAAACAAAACAGAGGTGGAGTAGGTGCAAAAGCTGCGTCCACTAGGGATAAAGACTTTATTGAGAATGTCTTTGTAGCTACGAACCACCAGTATATGCTGTTCTTCACCGAACTGGGTCGTTGTTTCTGGATGCGCGTGTTCGAGATTCCTGAAGGAACAAGACAAAGCAAGGGAAGAGCTATTCAAAACCTCATAAATATCCCTCAGGATGATAAGGTATTGGCGTTCATTAATGTATTGAACCTCAAAGACGAGGACTACATTAATAACCACTTTATTGTGATGTGTACGAAGCATGGTATCATTAAGAAGACTTCGCTCGAGGCCTACAGTCGTCCGCGTGTCAATGGTATTAATGCAATTACCATCCGTGAAGGAGATACACTTTTAGAAGCGAAACTAACCAACGGTGAGCAAGACATCATGCTGGCTATTCGCAGTGGTAAAGCCATCCGTTTCCCAGAAGATAAAGTACGTTCTATGGGACGTAATGCTTCAGGAGTGCGAGCCATTACTGTGGATTCTGAGAACGATGAAGTAGTAGGTATGGTGGTCGTTAAAGAAGGAGATGGGTTCGATGTCATGGTCGTTAGCGAACAAGGCTATGGAAAACGCTCTGCATTAGAAGACTACAGAATTACTAATAGAGGGGGTAAAGGTGTTAAAACCATTACAGTTACTGAGAAGACTGGAGAACTCGTTAGTTTGAAAGCCGTAACGGATGAGGATGATTTGATGATCATCACCAAGAAAGGTACTATGATACGAATGGGTGTTGATACGCTTCGTGTTATGGGTAGAGCCACTCAGGGTGTTCGTTTGATAAGCTTAAGAAAAGGTGATGAAATTGCTTCCATCGCAAAGGTACCTGCTTCTGAAGAGGAAGAGGAAATCGAAGGGGTAGAAGGAGTAGAGGCTGCCGAAGGTTCAACCGATACAGCCGCGCCTGAATCATCGGAGGAGCCCACAACTACCGAAGAGTAATTTAATTATAGCGTGGTGTTTGCGTACGCTTCTATGAATTAAATTTGCACCACTTAATTAAGAAGTATCAATAATGAAGAAACTATTATTTGCAGTGATGACATTCGCAACTTTGAGCGTTCAAGCTCAAGAAGCACCGAAGGTGACAAGCGCAATCATTGCATTGAGAGGAAACGAAATCGTTGAGGCTAAAGGTTTTATTGACGAGGCAACAACGATTATCGAAAGCAAGAACTCGGCTGAAATCAAAGAGAAGATCATGACGAAGTACTACTACAATCGTGCTTTGATCTATGCTCAAATCGCAGGTTCACCTGACGAAGCTATCAAAGGTCTTGCTGACAATGCTAATAGCATTGCTGCTGAAAGTATCCTAGATCTTTTGAAATACGAAAGCACGCTTAAAAAGCCTCGTTACTCTGAAGATGCTATCCGTGAGATTCCAAATATCGCATACAACTACCTCGTTGAGGCAGGTGCAGCATATGAAGCAGGGGATTACGAAGCCTCTTACAACGGTTACATGGCTGCGTTCGACTTTAAAAAGAATGAATTGCTCGGGGATTTTGCACAACTAGATACAGGGTTGTTATTCAATGCTGGTATCATCGCGGGCATGTCTGGCGATCAAGAGTCTAGCGTGAATGCGTTTCGCACTTGTTTAGATCTAGGCTACACTGGAATTACGTTCACTGCAACCTACGCTGCTTCGGGTCAACCAAAGCAATACCCGAATAAGGCGGCAATGGAAAAGGAGATTGAATTAGGTTTGGCCTCAGATCCAGTAATTGGTGAAGATGTTCGTCCAAGTGTTTACATCAGCTTGATTAACGCCTACAAGAAGATGGAAAACGCTGAGATGTACGAAGCTACGCTCACTGAAGCTCGTGGTCAGTACCCAGAGAATAAGGATCTTCTAGACATTCAACTGCAGTCATTCTTAGACAAGAAAGATTACGACGGTGCATTGGCAAATTTGGATGAAGCGATTGCTAAAAACCCAGGGAAAGGTATTTACCACTTTGTTAAAGGAAATATCCTTCAAACTGAATTGAAAGATTTGGATGCGGCGCTTGTAGAATACAAAGCGGCATTAGAAGCTGATCCAGAGAATTCTGACGCAATGTACATGTGTGGTCTAGTATACATTGACCGTGCGAATAAAATTACAGAGCAAATGAATTCTTTGAGCCTGAGTGAAAGCCGTAAGTATGATTCCTTAAAAAAGAAGCAGAAAGGAGTTTTCGAAGAGAGCTTGACGTATTTCGAGAATGCTCGTGAAATGAATCCTGACGATCTAGATATCGTACGTGCTTTGGCAGAAGTATACCGTAAAGTAGGTAACTACGAGAAGTCAATGGAAATGAGCGAATTGTTGAAATAACAATTCATTACAAATTAGAGAAACCCTGGAGCATTGCTCTGGGGTTTTTTATTGGTGGATGTTTTCTACGGCAGTGTTTTCTTTTATATATATGAATTATAATATACATTATGTTAAATAGTGTTTTTGTAAAGGAGAATAACACGGTTAGCTTATCGCTGTAGAGTTCTTCCCCTTCTTCATTGTTCTCCGTGTTTTACTGTAATTGTCCTTGGGACGTGCCATATTATCTTCATAGCGCGGATCTGGAATCATAGAAACTTTATACAAGGCAGATGCCTCAATGCTAAAGAATCCAAACTCTTCGGTAACACGGCCCTGGATTTTGTACAGACCTTTACCACGAAATGGAAATTGCTTGGCGATGTTCGGAAAATGCACACTATCCATGTAATCGCCGTTCTCATCTAGGAAAGTCGCGAAATTCATGCGTTCACCTTTTGAGGTCTTTGTATCCTTCACCGTTACTAAGTATCCATAGGCAATGACAAAATGCCCCAGTTTAGACAACAGTTCTAATGCTGTAGTTCCTTGTTCTATTTCCTCATCGGCCAATTCAAAGGGATTACACAGCGGAAATCCAAGAAGTTCGATTTGATCAAAGGCCTCCTCTAGCCTAGTCTGTGTCAGTAGTGGCACCTTATAGTTGTGGTTTTGTGTCGTACCCTTGAATAGACTAGGAACAGCGGTTACTACATCTTTGGTTGTACGACCCTTCAACATATGGTGGGCTTCCCAAAGTAATGTCTGCTTGGCTATCCCTGTAAATCGAAAAGCACCAATGCGAATAAGTAGGCTTACTTGCTCTATACCAGCAGGTACACGGGCTATAAAGTCAGCCAGATCGGTAAACAGCCCTCCCTCCTCACGTATTTTGGCAATCTCTACCCCAATATTTTGGTCCAGTCCGTGCAATAGCACGAAACCTAGATAAATCGTCGTTCCCTCAACTATAGTGGGATAATCACCGTGCTGAACGCAAGGCGGTTCAATAGTTCCTCCGTTCTTACGTGCCTCGTGAACGTAGAACTCTGTCCGATAAAAACCACCAAAATTATTAATGGTAGCAACCATATACTCCAAGGGATAATGCGCTTTTAAATACAAGCTTTGGTAGCTTTCAACGGCATAGGAAGCACTGTGCCCCTTAGCAAAAGCATAGCCTGCAAAGCTCTCAATCTGACGCCAAATTTCACGGGCGAGTTCATCGGTATATCCCCGTTCCTTACAGTTCTTAAAATATTGATTTTCAACACGTTTAAACTCATCTCGTGACCTAAATTTACCCGACATCCCGCGGCGTAAAACATCTGCTTCACCCAGTGTCAAGCCGGCAAAATAGTGCGCCACTTTAATGACATCTTCTTGATAGACCATAACACCGAAAGTATCTGGCATAATCTCAAGCATTACTGGATGTGCATCCTTGCGTTTTGAAGGATCGGTAAAACGGAGAATATATTCCCGCATCATTCCGCTATTACTCACACCAGGACGGATAATGGAACTGGCTGCAACGAGGCCTAAATAGGTATCAACTCTAAGTTTCGTCAACAGCATTCGCATGGCAGGTGATTCTACATAAAAACACCCTGTAGCCTTACCGTTTCTCAATAAATCCTTGACCTTTTCATCCTCTTTGAATCGCTGTAAGTCTCTGATATCAAAAGGTTCGGCATTTTTATGGTTCCTGCGAACTAGGGCCAATGCGTCTTGAATCTTACTCAGTCCCCGCTGACTCAAGATGTCAAATTTGTGTAGACCTATGTCTTCAGCGACGACCATATCAAACTGGGTCGTGGGAAAACCTTTCGGCGGCATAAAAGTGGCCGTGCGATAATGTATACTGTCGTTCGCTATAAGTATACCTCCTGCGTGGATGCTCAAGTGACTAGGAAATCCCTGTATATAGGTGCTGTAGCGTAATACAAGGTGTGCAAGATGGTCGAGATCTTCACTATTGAACTTTCCTATACTGAGCTTATCTATCTCGTGCTTTGGAAGACCGAATACCTTTCCTAGCTCTCGAACTACTGCTTTGTATTGGAATGTATTGTAGGTCGCTAGCAGTGCTGTGTTTGGGAAACGCTTGAAAATATATTGAGTGATATCGTCGCGATCACGCCATGAGAAATCGAGATCAAAGTCTGGAGGCGAAGTTCTATAGAGATTAATAAAACGTTCAAAATATAAGTCAAGCTCAATAGGGTCAACATCCGTAATCTTGAGCAGGTAAGCGACAATAGAGTTTGCACCGCTCCCCCGCCCTACATAAAAATAGCCGCGCTTTTGTGCGTAGTTCACAATGTCCCAATTAATCAAGAAATAGGACACAAAGTTCTTTTGCTCAATGAGTTGCAATTCCTTTTCAATCCTTTCACGCACCTTGAAGTCCGCCTGAGGATAGCGGTAAGCTAGTCCGTCGTAACACAGCTTCTTCAAGAGTTTTACATCCTTCTTCTTAGAACCCGTGTATGTCTGAAGGTTTAGTGCAGGTTCGTCTGGCAATTCAACTTGACAGGATTCTAAAACTTGCTGGGCATTGCGTAGAAGCCACGGATAATCTTTGTACGTCTCTCTCAGCCTCCTATCGTCTAAATAAAGGTCTGTTTCAGAAGCTTGTTGTTCCTTCTGCAGTTTACTCAACAATGTGTTTTCGTCGATAGCACGTAAGAGTCGGTGTGCATTGAAATCACGCTTACCGCGAAAAGTAGCAGTAGGAAAAGCAATAAGCTTATGCTCGTAAGCACGCAATTTGTGAATGTGCAGCGAACTAATCAGCTCTGGACCAACGCCTATCAACTCGTTGTTTTCCAGCGTACTAACCTCTAATCCCTCCCGATTTTTATAAATAATCCAAGTGTCTTTCAAATACTCTCTTGGTGCTCTTTCAGGGAATTTGACTTTACGCGATAAATGCCAAGAAAGGTGGTCATTGATCTGCTTAAAACCTTCCCAATTACGGGCTAATACAACGTATTTCTGCTGAGTACCGTTTCTAAAATCTACTCCTATGACCGGTTGCTTGCCTACTTCGTCTTTCAGTAAATACAATGCTGTCATGCATGCCGATGTATTATTGATATCGGTCAACGCCATGTGAGACCACGGCTGTGCTTTGAACAAACTCACCCAGTCTTTCGGGGACACGGCCCCATAACGCAAACTGTAGTAACTGTGCGTATTTACAAGCATTTCAAATACTTAAAAGTTGACTAAAAACCGAAATCTAACTTGCGTTGACGTGCCTGAGTCATTCCCATTCCCTGTAGACTGAGATGCGAATAAATCTCATAATCGTACTCAGGGATAATGCGCTGACCTATAGGCTTCAGTAGTTCTGGTCCGTTGCTCTTAGGATTCTTAATAGCCGCTGAAATAGGATACGCATTGAGCTCTTCTGCCGGATAAGGTTGTAGCACATCCGTAACTTCTGCTAGCGGCGTACTGGGGTCTAACCAAATACTCTCGTCTTCCTCTTGAAGTATCACAGGTGATCTGTGGTGCGATATCGCTGCTGTGATCTTGTTACTTACTGTAGTAATGATGGCAAAAGAGTCAATCATTTCACCGGTATCTGGATTTACCCATGTGTCGTAAATACCTGCAAAGGCAAACGGACTACCGTCTCGCTTATACATCACATAGGGCTTAGACAAGCGTTCTACCTTAGGTCCTTCAATAAAGGCATCCGCCAACACCAGGCAACGTTTAGAGCGTATACTTTGACGAAATGCCGGCTTGGTGGTAATGCCTTTAGCACCGCGGTAAGAGGTGTCGTTTTCCTTATTATGGTCGCCTTCAGATCTAGCGTTAAATAGATGAAATGGCTTCTTCGCCCAATACGGTGTAAAACCAAACTGGTAGTGTTTGATTACATCTGGACGCTCCTGGGTGATAATAGGCGCAAGGGTTCCTATACCTATGTTTGTATTAGGCGCATAGAGATCTGGACGCTCTACAATGGCGCTAAAGCGTTTTTCAACGGCTTTGATCTTACTGATATTTACGTATCGACCACACATTTAGGAGAATATTAAGTTAGTCTTTTATCGATGTCTATTTGCCAACAGTGGTGGCGGCTCACCATTGAAAGGGTTGGTACGGCCTATAGTCTTTGCTCCCAAACTCACGGCACGAAGTACAGAACGGTCTCCAAAACGCTGGCGAATATGATCCATAGCACCGTAAAGGCGACTTAACTCCTCGCTCTCCTCAAAGAGGTTCATTTGGTAGCCACCACCTACCAAGTGCGAGAAACGGACCCCTACTAGTCGTACTAGTAGACGGCGTTCGAAGAGACGCTTGAACAGTTCTTTTACCTTCGGGATAAGCACATGATCAGCGGCTGTATACGGTATTCGTGCTTGAAGAGTATGTGTATTGAAATCTGAGTAGCGAATTTTCACAGTAATACACGAAGTGAGTTTGTCGCCACGACGAAGCTGGTACGCTAGATTTTCTGCCATAGCCACGATAATTCCTTCAAGCTTTACCACATCAATGGTATCCTTCGCAAAAGTGCGTTCGGTGGAGATGCTCTTACGTTCTTGGTAAGGAATGACAGGGCTTTGGTCTACACCCTGGGCTTTGTGCCAGATGACTGAGCCGTGTTTACCCATGACACTTTGCATCATCTCTAAGGGCATTTCTTGCAAGGTTTGGATGCGTCGTACACCCAAATTGCGCAAGGTCTGGTAGGTCTTCTCTCCCACCATCGGGATCTTGCGTACTGATAAGGGCGCTAAGAAAGGACGTTCAAGACCTTTCTCTACATAGATTTTATTGTTTGGTTTAGCCTCACCGGTAGCGACCTTACTAACAGTCTTATTAATAGATAGGCCAAAGCTTATGGGTAGACCTGTTTCACGAATAACACGGTCTCTAAGCTCGCTTGAGAACTTAAAGGTACCGAAGAAGCGGTCCATCCCTGTGAGATCTGCATAGAACTCGTCGACGGAGGTTTTCTCATAAACAGGAACCTGTTCCTTAATCACATCTGTTACCAAGTTTGAATACTTGGAATAATTGGCAGAATTTCCTCGAATGAGGATGGCTTCAGGGCAGAGTTCACGAGCCATACGAACAGGCATGGCAGAATGAACACCAAACTTGCGAGTCTCGTAACTACATGCCGCCACTACTCCTCTATCTCCTGTTCCACCAATAATAATGGGACGGTTGTTTAGCCTTGAGTCCATCAACCTTTCTACAGAAACGAAGAAAGTGTCGAGGTCCATATGTAGGATTGAGCGTTCCATTTGGGCTGGGCTTGGACAGTCCTCAGGCAAGTCGAGCGGCCCAAGAGCCGCTCAATTTGAAGGAGAAAATCCAATAAAATGAGGATTTAATTAGTTGTCTTTCAGTTGATTCATTTCCTTTTTCAAATCTGCCATCATGTGCATGAGTTGCGACATGTCTTGGTTATTGCCCGCAGACGGCAATTCGAAACTGGTGTACCCCACAGCGCGCCAAACTTCGACAAGACGATCTACAGGAACGGTATAGGGTGCAAACTGAGGGTTATCGGACTTTAACATGAGTTCGCCGATGTGCAGGTTGTTGATGACACGCTTATATACTACACCTTCATCTTTAGTAATGAGTACATAACATTCATCATTGCGAATGGACTTCCAATCCTGTATATATTCTGTAATAACGTAAGAACCAGGTTTGATGGGCAACATACTCTCACCGCGAATTTGGAAAACGCGATACGTACGATCCTGTGGTAATTCTGGAAATGGCATAGAGAAACGAGGAAGTGCGCCAATGTAGTCGGCATCGCCATAGCCTGATAAGTAGCCTGCTGAAGCTTTAACCGGTACAAGTGTTCCCAGCTCCTTTTCCTCCGTACCATCAACAATAACAGGGAGGATACGAAGTTGCGCACCACTTACATCTGCTTTAGGAATAGAACCAGAACCACTGAGATCTTTGTTTACGAAATCATCCAAACGCACCTGGAAATACGCCGCTAAATGCTGTAACGTGTGGAGTCTAGGCTCTGCCCTTCCCTCCTCATACGCACCAATCATGGCACGTTTCACACCTATCTTAGTAGCCAACTGCTCTTGCGTAAGCGCTTCCTTCTTGCGAAGAAATTTGAGATTGTTCTTTACGTAATTCATAAGACCTATCTTTAATCGGTAGTTTTACAATGCTAATTTAATTAGATTTCTAATATTTTCATCATTATATAGCTTCTTTTTTCTGTAGATGGATTTAAAAACCGCTTTAAACGAAATCACCATTGACAAAGAACACGTGTATCAGGAATGGATACAGTGGGCTACCCAGTACTCTGAAAAACTCGAAGAGGTCTTGGAATATGCCTTTAACGGCAATGAAAAAGAGCGCCTAAGAGGAAGTTGGATCCTAAACCACGTCAGTGACAAACGACCAGAGGTCTTCTACGTCAAGGAAAAAATGATGATTGAACAACTTGAAAAAACACAAACGGATGCAGAAGTGCGATTCATCCTGCGGTATTACTCTAAATATAGATTGCCCCGACACGAAGAACGCGAAGGGCTACTCGCAGACTATTGCTTCAAAGTATTGATGACACCTAGCGATGCTGTGGCACCCAGAGTCTACAGCATGAGCATTCTTCGCAAATTGGTATTAAGGTATCCGGAATTGGCCCATGAACTTCAGGAAAGCATACAATGGGCACTAGAGACAGGCAGCGCAGGGATGAAAAGTCGTGGAAAGAAAATCTTACAAGACCTTTCCAAAAAAGGCCTAATCTAAGGGGTAGCCAGCCATAGCATTGCCGGCTAAAAAACCACCGGTCCACGCCGCTTGAAAGTTAAATCCACCTGTGATTCCATCAATATTTAGAATCTCACCAGCAAAAAACAAATTAGATACAACTCGAGAAGAGAAGGTTTTGAAATTCACGTCTTTGAGATCAACACCTCCCGCTGTGACGAATTCTTCTTTAAATGTACTCTTGCCTGTGACTTGATAAACAGCACTGCACAATTCACTTGCCAAAGCCTTGATCTGCTTGCTTGAAATATCTCCCCATGTGGCAGTGTTTGGAATACCTGCGGCAGCCACCATAGATTTCCATAGTCGCAATGGTACCTCGTAGTGGGTGTGGTTCCCTATTCGCTTTTTACCACTCTCCTTCTTCTCTCGAAGAAATTCAGATACCACTACATCCTCATCGCGACCAATCCAATTCACCAGAATAGGGAAACGGTAATATCTATCGTTTAATTCGCGCGCACCCCAAGCACTCAAACGCAATACCGCTGGACCACTCAATCCCCAGTGTGTGATCAATAGCGGGCCCGAGGCTTCTAAATCAGAACTTGCAACCTGAACTGTAGCATGAGGCAAACTGATTCCGCTGAGTCCTTTGATTCGCGAATCTTTGATGTTAAACGTGAATAAGGAAGGTACAGGAGGTACAATTTTATGACCGGCCTTCTTCAATTGGTCCCAAATGCCTTTTGAAGACCCCGGCGCAACCATGAGCTTATCTGCGACTAATGATTCACCTGAAGTGGTTAGAATTTGCCAGGCACCGTCCTCAGCCTGAGTAAACGCCTTGACTCCAGAGGAAGTACGCACCTGTACACCAGCAGCTTCAGCCATTTCTATTAGACAATCGGCTATGGTTGATGAAGAATCGGTCACAGGAAAAACGCGATTATCCCCTTCAATCTTGAGCTCAACACCGCGATCGGCAAACCACTCCATGGTATCACCTGGCTGAAACTTATGAAAAGGGCCCAGTAGTTCTTTAGCCCCTCTAGGGTAATAGGTGGCCAATTCTTTTGGGTCGAAGCAAGCGTGTGTAACATTGCAACGACCGCCACCGCTGATAAGCACCTTACCAAGTACATCTTTGCCTTTTTCTAGTAGCAGCACATTTAGTTCAGGGTTCGCCTCAGCGCAAGATATGGCTGCAAAGAAACCTGCAGCACCCCCTCCTATAACAACGATGTTATTCATGAAGCAAAAGTACGTAATAGGTAGATGTTTGATATGTTTAAATAGAATTGGTTTGTTTAAAATTAAACATAGTGATAATTTTGCCACAAATTGAACGCACATGAATTTACGAGAGGCCTTAGAAGAAGCATTGAGGAAGCGACCGTTTTTGGAAGAAGCACTTCAGGAAGAACTTATTAATCTAAGTTCCCTTGCCCGTTTATTGCAGCCCGAAATAGCCGCTAGTACAGGTAAAGAAGTAAAAGAGAGTGCACTCGTTATGGCCATTCGTCGACGTGAGCCACGTCTACAGCTCAAGATGCAACACAAGCTTCAGCAGTTCATCGCATCGCTTGGTGATATCATTGTACGTTCAAATCTGGTCACCTACACCTACGTTAAAACCAATGCCCTTCCAGCAAAACAAGCGGCATTTCTTGAATCTATTGCTGAAGACAATGATGGATTTCACAGCTTCACAGGCGGTATGGAAGAGACCACCATTATTGTAAGTGAGAAATACCAATTGTATTTGGAAAAAGCCATGCAAGGCGAAACCTTATTGAGTACAGAAACTGAACTCAGTTCAATCACGCTGCGCTTGCCATCGAGTAGTTCTGAGGTCATTGGTCTCTATTACTTCTTCTTCAAACACATTGCCTCCGCTGGGGTGCCCATTAAGGAAATCATCTCAACTACAAATGAGGCTACATTCATTGTTCACAGTGCAGACGTGAATTCGGCCTTTACGACCATTAATACCATAAAACGTCCTGTTTAAAACCTTTTGTTTTCCACATTATTAGGGGCTTACCGTAATCCAGGCCAATTTATTTGGACTAATACTTAAATCCTTAATACAATGGAAAATCAAGTTCAATTGATCGGACATCTTGGAATGAATCCAGATTCCAAAGAAATCAACAAGAGTGTTAAAACGACATTTACGCTAGCGACCAATACGGTGTATCGCGATAGTGATGGGAACAAGAAAACCATGACTGATTGGCACAATATTATCGCTTGGGGCGGGTTAGCACAGACGATGGAACAATACCTTAAGAAAGGCGATAAAGTCGGCATATCAGGCCGCTTAGTAACTCGTTCGTACGAAAATGCTGAAGGTGTAAAGAAATTCTTTACTGAGGTTGTCGCAAAAGACATGTTGATGTTGGGCGGTAAAAAGCCTGAATAGCTCTAGGATTAGGCCTCTCTAACCGAGGGGCCTATTCTTCCAATTGACCGCTTACTATAATTCCGTCTTCGAAAACCACGGTACCAAAATCAGCGGTAATAGGGCGATCCACACTGAGCGCTTCAGTTAGTCCTATTTGAGAACCGTCAATTTCATATAGCCTTGGACGTGCAGCTAAATCTCCTAAGTCGTCTACGGTATATATCACTGCTTTGTGGTGACCGTTCATGGCTAAAACGCGCTTAACAGCTACATCAACCCGCATGTGTGCATACAAAACATTAGTAAATACCCACTCTAATTGGCCCTTTTCATTCACAGGTAGTCGGTCATAAGTATGTACGGTCTCCTCTGAGGCGGTTAACGATTTAAGAATGACCTGAACACCAAATTCACGTGCTTTAGCTCTATCCAAATCTCCTTTGGCGACACCACTTTCGATTAGAATATTCGGGATATCATGTGACATTAGGTAATCGCCTACTGCCGTTGGATAGAATTCATCGGTATAGCGACCAACTCCAATCAAATCGTGATTCATAGCGTCAAGGGCGTTACCCAACCTATTCATAGTTCGACGACGAAGTGGCGTTATCTCACGAGTACTTTCACTAGAAGGAACCAAAAGCGAGGTGAAGGCACTGTTCCCGTTCACATGGAAGATGGTTCGTTGATCGTGAAGATTAAAGCACAATTCTGGTTCTATCATTCTTAACCAACCGATAAGCTTTGCGCTTTCTACGGTCTGGAAGGTTCTAAAATCCCTATTTAAGTCAATACCCATCCCATTCCGGCGTGTATACCTAACATAGGCATCCGGATTAATAACTGGAACGATATGAAGTTTGAAGTCAGCTGTATTAATTTGTTTCGATTGAAACATTTCAATAAGCTGTAAAATGATGTGAATGCCCGTTGTTTCATTCCCATGCATACCTGCCCAAATACAGATATTACGAGAACCGTCGCCCAATACGGTGCTAACAATTGGTCTTTCTTCCGAAGAATAGCCAATGATATCCCAATTATAAAGACCGATAAGCTCGTTATAAGGCAGGTAATGGTTGTTTTTATAAGTGTATCCCATCATTTCTTTACGTGGCTTCAAATTTAGGGTCTTTATTTAAGATTCATTGTCGAAATTGTAGGACTAATCCCATTTACAAATGAAACCACATTACCTCTTACTATTGTTTCTTTTGAATCAGTCATGTGATACAAATGAAACATCTGTAACTGTTGCTTTTGGAAGTTGTAATGACCCAGAGTACAATCTCTCTGTCTTGCCTCACCTTTCGAATGCCCTGGATACCGCTGATTACATGATTTGGCTTGGTGATAACGTCTATTTAAAGAACGACGAGTGGAAACACCGAGACAGCATTGAAGCTAAGTACCGTTCTGTATTCGAACGTGAAGAATTCCAAGAGGTACTCGCTAAATCCGAACATTTAGCAATTTGGGACGATCATGATGCAGGACCTAACGACTGTAGCAGTCTAAGCGAGGGATTAGGCCTCACTATGGACTATTTCAAATACTTCTGGAAGCCCTCCTACTCTATGCCTAACCCTAAAAGTTATTACGGTTCCAAGAAGAGTCATGAGGGGCTTGTAGAATTCTTCTTTCTAGACAACAGAACCTTTAAAATCCCTGTAGATTCTGCAGGAGCAACACTCTATGGCGCAGAACAATTGGCATGGCTAGATACTGCCTACGCTAGTTCTAGCGCTAAAGTCAAGATTGTTCTAATGGGTGGTCAGTTCCTGAATTCTGCACAAACTTTCGAAAATGTGAGTATTTATCCAGAGGAGCGACAGCGTATAATTGACCTATTATCAAACAGTTCTGGAATTCCTGTAGTTCTCACTGGCGATAGACATCACGGCGAGATAAGCAAGCTAATCACAGACAATGGCAAATCGATCTACGATGCAACCGCATCGCCTCTTACAGCAAAGAGCTTCCCACACCATGACGAAAACAACGTCTACCGTACTCATACTAACACAACTGAAACAAATCACTTTGGGATGTTGCGGCTTAATTTTCAAAACGACGTTCCAAAAACTATCGAAATCCAATTGAAAGATGGACAAAATAAGGTCCTTTTTTCATTACGTGAAACGCTTTAATTAATTAATCTAAAATATTGTTTTTCAGTATATTAAAATCAATTTATTAAAGCAATAATTTACTTTAAGATTTCATGCTCGATTAAATGACTGTTGTCTTGTTAATTTCTTCTTTTCGGCTTTTTACTAGTTCTGTTTCATTTGAACTAATTTAGTCTTCATGCAAGAAGTAGTAGATCGAATAGAAAGTTGGATGAAAGAGAAGAATCTTTCTGCACCTGAGCTTGCAAAAGAGCTTGGTATGAACAGATCTACTGTTGTTCATATACTGGGCGGTCGAAACAAACCATCGTTACAGTTCATTATAAACCTTGCTGCGTTTGATTCGGATCTGGACCTGCGCCTATTATTGACAGGTGCATCTTCACCTACCCCAACGCTCAAGAGCCCATACACTTCCGCTAAGCCTGAGGTAAAAGTGTTTGAAAAAATCAAGACCGTTACTTCTGGAAAGAACACTATGATCGTTCTCAATACAGACGGAACGTATAAATCTTTCGTAGAGCAATAAAGGCGCAGTATATTTGTGAGGTAAACGATAGCACAATGAAATCAAAAGCAACCGTAATTGCCCTTCTCACGTTGGTAGCCGCCCTCAGCCGCTTGTTTCCTCATTACCCGAATTTTACAGCGATGGGAGCATTAGCTTTTTACACTGCATTTTCTGGTAAAACCGTTTGGCAGTCTTTGGCCCTAATGGCTGGTACTATGATGGTAACTGATTTAGTGCTTAACAATCTAGTCTACCCTACAGGTGAATTTATCTTCATGTACTCAGGTAGCTTGTTTACTTACATGGGCTTCGCAGCATATTCATTAATGGGTTACTTGAGTAAATCACGTAAAAGTGCTGCATTAGGTCTAATTGCGGGAAGCATCATTTTCTTTGCTGTTTCAAACTTTGGGGTATGGTTAAGTGCCTTCAGCCCTTATCCAAAAACAGGAACGGGACTACTAGCAGCGTATACTGCAGCAATCCCGTTTTATGCACCTGAGCTTCTTTCTAGCTTCTTGTTTTCTGCAATTGCAGGTTACGCAGAATCTAGAGTGAAGGCGACAGCCAACGCTTAATTTACCAAGGCTTGGCGTGGAATAATTCCTGCGTTAATACTATCTAGCAGCGTACCGTTCAAATCGTATTGGTACACTTTACCCGCACTTGCATAGTCCTTTGCATCGTGAAGATATAGGACGTTTGCCAGTAGATCTAAGTTGTACCCTCCTGTGTTCGTAATAGCATTTGAAGGCCACGCAGCAGGAGCCAACGAGGTCTTCACTACGGCACCTGAATATGAAGCGTTCAAAAAATACAAGTTTGTCCCATCAGTTTTTAATGCTATTGCATGATCGGCGCTCGTTGGTGCAGCGATTACCTCTACTGCCGAGCCGTTCTCTATCTTCCATAAACTTGCCGGTGTAGAAGCGGAACCCGACCAATCTTCATAGCCCGCGCACAATACATACACTGCAGAACCAACCTGTACAAACGAATTCGGCTTATCTCCTACTCTAAGGGTGTCTACGCTATTTGTATTAAGATCTACGACAGCCACCCGGTCATCATTACCGAACCCACCATTGAGACCCACATAAACAACATCGCCATTGGCGTGTACTTGTTCACTTACTCCGAAAACGTTAATGCTATCTGTGAGCTGACCCGTATACTTATCAAGGACCTTGATGTAATCCGACGACCAAGTGGTGACAACAAGTTTGTTTCCAGATTCCGCTACATACCTAGGACCTGCTGCTAAAGTCGACCAATGCTCGAGCATGGTTTTTCTGCTAATTCCACGAACCACTCCCGCATTATTCATAGAAACAACTAGCAAAGAATCGGCGTGTAGCATATGCTGGCCAATATTTCCAAGAGCAAAGCCGTTTTCCGCACTAAATGCAGATTGAACAACAGTATCAGAGTGTCCACCTACAGCGTCGATCGTGGCTGTACCACCAGTGAACGCACCTTCATTCAAAATCAACAAGGCATCCTCGTAGACCTTGGGTTGAGCGGGTAATGGCGTCTTTGTGCACGCTGCAACTGTTATTACAGCAATTAAAAAGAGTCCTTTCTTCATGATTTAGAATTTAATTGAAGGGTTAAAGAATAATACCTGCCTGGCAATGGGTAGCTTAAAAAGAAGTTGCGTTCAGCTCCGGTCACATTGTGTACCGTTGCAAGCAGGCGGAGCTTTTTGAGAATTTTCGTAGTCACACTCAGATCCATCCACAACTCGCTCGGAATGGTCCCTAATGGACTATTGTCCCTAAGCGTTTGTCTTTGGCCCATGTAATGGGTACGTAATTGTGTGTTGAATACACCTGCGTCATAGACAATGGTATAAACCGCATTAAAATCGGGCCTATACAATAGTGATTTGCCTTCATTTCCGGCAATTATTGCTTCAAGTACACGGCTGTATTGATGGGTCAATGAAAGTTCATTAAACCAAGAACCGTAATGATAACTTCCTATGATTGAGCTAGTTGAAGTATACGCTTGCTCTATATTTTCAGGGCTCCAAAAACCATTAGCACCCGGCGTCCATTGAATAAGGTTCGTAAAGTAGAGTTGATCAGTACTCACGAACAAGGAAACATCTTCCCACTTCTTCGCCAAGCTATATTTAGCCCCGTAAGAACGTTCGGCTAACAAATCGGGATTGCCACCAGGCGTCCAATACAATTCATTTATGGTTGGGAGCCTAAAAAACGTGCCGGCTGTCAAATGATGATTTCCTAGATGGTTTTTCCCGGTCCAATTCACTTGTGCCCCACCAAAGCCTGAATCGTTCCAATACGATGCCTTTCCGAGAACAGAGACTTGTTCCCCAAAGCGTTGAAGATGACTAATATTGATCTGTACTAACGACGCATTTCGTGAAGTACCAGCACCACGCAAATAACTCCCAACTAATGTGGAAGTATAGCTTTTGTGGTCTTTAGCTAGTCGTAAAGAGACCTGATCATAGGTATTGGTATCCCTGAGATTTAGAAATGATGCCGTGTCGGTATATGCTTGCCATTCTTTGCCGTAAAAGAGTGTTGCTTTCACATCTCTTTTCTGTGCAGCAAACAGCCCGCGAACAGAACGGTCCTCGAGATGATTAAGATTTCCCGCAGTAAGCACAGAGCCCCTGCTATTTTTCGTCCCTTCTGTGTACCACATGTTCGTATTCCAACGAATCCTTCCAACTTTACCCTGATAGCGCTGCAGTACTGTTAAAGTTGAATATTCCATACCACGCATCGTGAAATCATTACTTCCTAGCCTGTAGGGATACGCATTATCACTTTGCTCGGTCTTGATGAATGAACGGTAACGAACACCTGCGAATTCACCGCCGTTTTGAACAACGAACGACTTCAAGCCAATGCTACTTGCTCCGAATGCCGTAGTAAAAAAAGATTTGCCTGAAGCGTGCCAACTTAAATCTAGACCACCAATCATTCCACTCTCGCTTCCAAGCGCAGCGTTAGCACCAGAGGATATTCCGTTTTCCGGTAGCAATACTGAAGGTACCAAGCTCAGGTCAATCACACCGGAAGCCATACTGCTGATATCTATACCTTCCCATACCACTCTACTCTGGGCGCTGTTAGCTCCACCTAAATTCAAGGTAGCAATGCTTCCTGGCGCATACTGACGAATTTGAAAACGTGAATCCTTTTGTAAATAGGTGGCTATATCTAGTAGACCTAATTGGGTAGAGTCTACGACTGTCCTGTTTTCGGAAAAGTCAAGACCTTCCGCAAGTATAGTAGCCGTGCTGAGCGTATCCGAAGATTGCGCACTAAGAATATGTGTGCCCAAACATAATGTGGACAATAACCAATTTTTCATACCATCAGAATTGCTTGACCCAGAGCAATAGTTTCGAATTTTCATTGCAGGTCAAGTATTCTGGCTCCCCACTCCCACTTAACTCCTTCCCGCTATTGCAGTGGATTTGTTAAGCTTTCACTGTGAGTTACAGCTGCTGGCACAGCCCCGAACTTGAATCGGGTTCCTTTTTAAGAACCACCTCCGTGGTTCAACCTACAAGCACAAAGTTACGTTAATGTCGGCCACTAAAGACGTTCAGAGCACTATTATATGCACTTTCTAAGGCCAAAGGATCAAGGCCGTGTGAAACCTCGTTCATTTCCTCAATCGCCGTGAGCACTTTCTCGGTAGGCATATTACCGATGAGTGCATCTGAGGCAAAAGGACAACCGCCAAAACCTCTTAAAGCAGTATCTATGCGAGTACAGCCTGCATTAATTGCTGCTTGAGCTTTGGCTGATGCCTCATCATAAGTACTGTGCATATGAGCCCCCCACGGGACCGAGCTTTCCTTTTTTACTAAATCACAAAGCTCTACAACCTTTTCTGTGGTGCCTTCACCCGTTGTATCGCTAAGGGAAATAAGATCAGCTCCAATGGATTCAGCTTGAAGCAAGCGTTCTAGTACTAGATCTCGATGATACTCTTCTCCATACGGATTACCAAAAGCCATACTTAGGTACACAACGAGCTCCACATTATGCTTATCGGCCAACTCCTTTACGCGTTTCAAGTCTTCCATGCCGTCCTTGATATTCTTGCGGGAATTGCGCAATTGAAATTCCTCACTCACGCTAAATGGATAGCCCCAGGCATCGATAAAGTCAAATTCCGTAGCTCTTCTAGCACCGCCCTCACTGGCAATAATTGATAATAATTCCGTGTCGGAAGTTGCCCTGACTTCTTCCAATGCAGTAAACAAGGGTCGAGCATCAACCATTTGCGGCATGGCGCGTGGGCTAACAAAAGAACCTGCATCTATGGTGTGAAATCCACAGTTGGCGAGCATCTTGATGTGATTGATTTTTTCCTGTGTTGGGATAAAATCTTGGAATCCTTGCCAAGCATCTCTTGGACACTCTACAATGGAGATATGGGTCATTCGGTCTGCAATTGGGTTCTATCCGAAGTTACAAAGAACGAAGCATTCTACGCACCATTGCTGGCCCTTCGTAAAGGAAACCTGTCCAAACTTGTACCAAATCGGCACCAGCATCGAGCTTTTCTTTGGCATCCTTACCTGTAAAGATCCCACCAACGGCAACAATGGCAATGTCCTCTGACAGTTTATTTCTGAGGTAGCGAACGACTTCAGTACTGCGCTCACGGAGAATCTTACCACTTAATCCACCTGCACCCATAGCTGCTACTTTCTCCTGTGATGCTTTCAATCCAGCACGTGAAATGGTAGTATTCGTGGCGACAATACCGCTGAGTTTGAGTTCGTTTACAATACCTACAATATCGTCGAGCTGACCGTCTGTCAAATCCGGTGCTATCTTAAGCATCAATGGTTTAGCACCAAGCTCTTCATTTTTCGCTTTAACCTCTTTCAGCAATGCTTTCAACGGCTCTTTTTCTTGAAGCTCTCTCAAGTTTGGCGTATTCGGAGAACTGACATTGACAACAAAATAATCCACTACATCGTGCAATGCCTCTACACCTTTGATGTAATCCGAGGTTGCTACATCGTTCGGCGTTACCTTGTTCTTACCGATGTTTCCTCCAATAATGATATCGGTTTTCTTTTTTGCCAAACGCAGTGCCGCAGCATCTAGACCGCCATTGTTAAAGCCCATTCTGTTAATGACAGCCTCGTCCTCTACAATCCTAAAGAGACGTGGTTTGGGATTACCATCCTGTGGCTCTGGTGTTAAGGTACCCACCTCAATAAAACCAAAGCCAAAAGCGCTGAGTTCATTGTAGAGCTTTGCATCTTTATCAAAACCCGCGGCTAATCCTACAGGATTTTTAAAGCGCAATCCCATCACTTCTTTTTCTCTTCCTCTTAGCGAGCCAAAAAATAATGATGTAATGGCCTTTACACCAGGTATCTGAAACAATACCTTAAGTGTTTTAAATGTAAAGTGATGTGCTTGCTCGGCATTCATCAGGAACAATAAAGGTCGAATGAGGCCTTTGTACATGTTAGTATCGTTTTAATCGTGCTAAGTCTCTCTTGGCGTCCTTATCTTTTAACGATTGACGCTTGTCGTAGTTCTTTTTACCTCGGGCTACAGCAATATTTAATTTCACCCACCCCTTTTCACTGATGAAAAGTTTTGTCGGAACCACAGTAATCCCTTGATCTTTGGTGGCTTTTTCAATCTTCTCAAGTTCACGCTTGGCTAAGAGCAGTTTCCGTTCTCTTATAGGATCATGATTGTAAATGTTTCCATGAGACCATTCAGCGATATTCATGTTTTTGATAAAAAGCTCTCCTTCTTTGAAATAACAATAACCTTCGGCGATAGACGCCTTGCCCAGACGAATGCTCTTAACTTCAGTGCCCTGAAGCTGCAAGCCTGCCGTGTAGGTATCTAGCCATTCGTAATCGAATTTGGCCTTTTTATTTTTGATTTCAATGGATTTCACAGCAGCAAATGTACGCTACTCCTTGTCTTTTAACATAGGTACAAAGGCAGCATCTCCTAAAACCTTTTGAACAAAGCTGCCGTCGGACATCTTTTGAATTCTCACCATTTTTTGTGTGCCCTCACCTACTGGTATGATCATAATGCCACCTTCTTTCAATTGAGCCAGCAGTGCTTTGGGCACATAGGGTGCTCCACAAGTGACTATAATTCTATCAAATGGCGCAAAGACTGGCATCCCTTTAAACCCATCACCGAATTTCTGCTCTGCACGCAGCCCAAGAAGTTTGAGCATTTTTTTAGAGAAATCGACCAATTCTTTTTGACGTTCAACCGTGAATAGCTTCACGCCTAATTCTACAAGTACCGCAGCCTGGTAGCCACATCCTGTTCCGATTTCAAGCACCTTCATACCCGGGGAAACCTCGAGTAATTCGCTTTGCCAAGCTACCGTAGATGGATGACTGATGGTTTGTCCTGCAGCGATTGGAAAAGCTTTGTCTTGGTATGCATGCTGGTGAAAGCCGCTCTCAAGAAAGAGATGACGCGGCACACGATTCATAGCATCCAATACTTTATCCGATGCATAACCCTCTGATTTTAAGTGCTCACAGAGTTGTTTTCGTTGACCTTGGAATATGGGAGTGTCGCTGTGCATTTAAGCTTCAAAGTAGGTCAAGTAAGATGGAATTCAGTCGAATTTGGCTTGAGTTTTTAACAAATAAGGATTGGCTTTGATTCGTTAACTTTGGTCACTTCATATGAAGCGTTTATCAATCATTCTCTTTTTAGGTCTTATTGCCTTGTGCTTTCAACGTTGTGATACAGCTCCAGCACCCGAGGTCGCTTATATAACGGTAGATACCTTGTTAGTAAACGCTACTGGCGCTCAGGGGACGTCTTCGTCAAAACTCAATACGCTTTGGGTGGAACAAAATGGAGCACAGATTGGGGCATTTATACCGCCTTGTGAAATCCCCGTCTTGGCAGGAGAAAAGCAAGAAATTCGTATCATTCCGGGTATTAGTATCAACGGGAGCTACACGCAGCGTAATCAATACGAAATGCTCAAGGCCAAGAATTTCACTTGGGACCTCGAACCATATAGCAAGCGTTCATTGAGTAACGTTCAAAAAACATTTACCTACAACGACAACTTCACCATTCGCATCGTAGAAGACTTCGATGGCGTTGGGTTAAGTTTTAATCGTGCGCCACAGAGCGACACCACGTTGCAAATCGTGGATGATACTGAGGGGTCGTACCAGCATCCTGGAGAAACACCGAATTCAAGCGGTAAAGTCACTATGCTGCCTAAGACCATAGCAGAATTCAGAACTCCTGAGGCTTTTGAATTGCCTAAGGCAGGTGCCAATGTTTGGCTTGAAGTCAATTACAAGACAGAAGTACCTTTGACCTTTGGCGTTATTGCGAATGAGCTTTTACAGAGCTTGCAGGCGCCTGTAGTCACATTATTTCCGAATGATAATTGGAATAAAGTATACTTAAACCTCGTTACTGAGGTAAGCGGCTACCCCAACGCTGGTGATTACAACCTGTTTTTCGGCGCCATTAACAGTACAGACGAAACTGCCACGGTGTTCATCGATAACATAAAATTACTGTATTGAATCGAGCAGAAGTACTTGAGGGACGCTTGAAAATCGTTTATGTCGTTCTAGACCTAATCGCAGGCAAGTTGGCCTATTTGGCTTTGCATGCCGTTCGAAAGCTCGTTGTGGAGCCTACTCGCTTCGGGGTGGAATTGCCCCTTGAATTTGACGATAAATTTCTGTGGGCAGCCTTGCTAACCTCCTTCGTTTACGTCCTGATTAGTGCGCTAGGGGGAACCTACAGAGACTTAACTCGAAAAAGTCGACTCAAGCAAGCTTTTAATACCCTATCCGCAACGGTGATGACTTCCACCCTGCTGTTTTTCTTGATCTTCTTGGACGATTACATTAAGTTTTACAGTCAATACTACACTACTTTAGGTACTTACGCAGCAACATTACTAGTCACTAGCGGATTATTTAGATTCTCGCTGGCTTCGTATGTGCGTCACCAATTGGACAGTAAAAAACTCACATTCCGGACCATACTTATAGGTGCTGGAAAAGAGGCCGGCGACTTGTTAGACTCCTTTAAACAAGAACGGACCAAGGGGTATGAATTTATAGGCTATATGACTATGAATGGTGAGCAGATCGATCCACGCATCGCTCCTTTACCTTACCTCGGTACTACCACCCTTTTGAAAGACGTGGCCAACGACAATCATGTTGAAGATGTGATTATTGCCCTGGCTACTGGAAATAGCGAGACCATTGCGAACATTGTGAGTGACCTTGAGGACGTCAAACTGCGTATTCACGTGCTGCCCAACCTGTTCAGCATTTTGAGTGGCCAAGTGAAGATGGAGAGTTTTGGACGCTCAATGATCGAAGTCAAAAGGGCGTTGGTACAGCCCCATGTAGCAGTCATTAAGCGCATTTTTGATATCGTTTTATCGATTATCCTTTTGATTGTTTCTTCCCCTATTCTTTTGTGTGGGATTATCGGAGTAAAACTCACTTCACCCGGTCCAATTTTCTACAGACAAAGTCGATTGGGCAAAAACGGTAAGAAGTTCAAAATCATCAAACTGCGAAGTATGGTAGTTGATGCAGAGCAACTGGGTCCGCAGCTTAGCAGTGAAGAAGATCCGAGGATTACCTCCTGGGGACGCACCATGCGCAAGTATAGGATTGATGAGTTGCCTCAGTTTTTGAATGTGCTTTTTGGAGATATGGCCATTGTTGGACCCCGTCCTGAACGTAAATATTACTTTGACCAGATCGTAGCTCAAGCGCCACAGTATAAGTTCTTGTTGCGTGTCAAGCCCGGGATTACCTCTTGGGGTATGGTGAAATACGGGTATGCTGAAAATGTCACAGAGATGCTCGAGAGAGCACGCTATGATTTGATCTACACAGAAAACATCACCCTATTGAGTGATATCAAAATCCTCTTCTATACCTTAGTTACCGTCTTACAAGGACGAGGAAAATAAGAACCCAAATAACTTATCACATATGAAAAACATTACTGTCATTGGTGCAGGGACTATGGGGAATGGAATTGCCCACGTTTTTGCACAAAGCGGCTATAATGTTCAGCTTTTTGACATTAGTGAAGCAGCACTTGAACGTGCAGTTGCAACTATAGCAAAGAACATGGACCGCCAGATTGCTAAGGAAAAGCTCACTGAAGCAGAGAAATCAGCTGCCCTTGATCGCCTAACCACCGGTACAGATCTTAAAACTGCCGTAGGCGCCGCAGATTTAGTCGTAGAGGCAGCCACGGAGAATGCGGATTTGAAATTCAAGATTTTTAAAGACTTGGATGAATTGGCCCCAGCGAATTGTATACTCGCCTCAAACACTTCATCTATCAGCATTACTAAGATTGCTGCGCAGACCTCACGTCCAGATAAGGTTATTGGCATGCACTTTATGAATCCAGTACCGGTAATGAAGCTTGTTGAAATCATTCGCGGATACAGTACCTCGGATGAGGTTTGTAATGCCGTTGTAGAGACGAGCAAATCACTCGGTAAAATTGCGGTAGCCTGTAACGATTACCCTGGTTTTGTAGCCAACCGCATATTGATGCCTATGATTAACGAAGCAATTATATCCTTACACGAAGGCGTTGCAGGTGTCGCTGAGATAGATGCCATCATGAAATTAGGTATGGCGCACCCTATGGGTCCATTGCAATTGGCCGATTTTATTGGCCTAGATGTATGTCTTAGCATCTTAAACGTGCTTCACGACGGCTTGGGCAATCCAAAATACGCCCCTTGCCCACTGCTCGTAAATATGGTTACCGCAGGAAAATTAGGTGTAAAATCGAAAGAAGGTTTTTACGACTATTCAAATGGAGTGAAAGAAGCTCCCGTAAGTTCACAATTCAAATAACAACAGAAACACTATGAAATTAAGCGCAACTCTAGCTGCTGCCCTTATTGGAACTGCAGCATTTGCACAAGTTGATCTAATCAACAAAGTAAAAGACAATGGTGCCGATGCTCCATTAGGCTATGAATGGGAAACTGTAGTAGATATTGAAGCTACTCCTGTAAAGAACCAAGGTGCTTCGGGTACTTGTTGGTCGTACGCAACTACTTCATTTGTGGAGAGTGAGATGATCCGTATGGGTAAAGAGCCAATTGATATCTCTGAAATGTTCACCGTTCGCAAAGTATACGAAGACAAGGGAGAGAAATACGTTCGCCTTCACGGTTACTTGAACTTCGCTCAAGGCGGCGCGCTTCCGGATGTGATGTACGTCATCAAAAACTACGGTGCTGTTCCCCAAGAAGCCTACAATGGGTTGAATTACGGTACTGAAATCAACCGTCATGGCGAGATGGAAGCTTCTCTGAAAGGAATCTTGGATGCCGTAATCGAAAACAAGAACGGTAAATTGAGCACAAGCTGGAAGAATGGCTTCAACGGTGTGCTTGATGCTTACTTAGGTAATGATCCAGCGCAATTTGGTTACGACGGTAAAACCTACACCCCACGCAGCTTTGCAGATGAGGTAATTGGGGTAAATCCAGACGATTACGTACAACTTACTTCATGGACGCACTTCCCGATGTACGAAGCTTGTCAAATCCAAGTTCCTGATAACTGGACATGGGGAACTTCTTACAACCTGCCACTTGACGAGATGATGGAAGTCGTTGAAGGGGCACTTATGGACAAATTCCCAGTTGCTTGGGCTTGTGACGTAAGCGATAAAGGATTCTCTATCCGCAACGGTATCGCGGTTATGCCAAACCAGAGCTGGAAAGAAATGTCTGACGAAGAAGTAAACGCCGTTTACTCTGCGCCGCACGCTGAGGCTGAGATCACTCAAGAGATGCGTCAGGAACAGTACGACAACTACTTGACCCAAGACGATCACGGAATGGTGCTTCAAGGTATCGTTAAAGACCAAGAAGGCAACCAATTCTTCATTGTAAAGAATTCTTGGGGCGATATCCCGAACGACTTTAAGCCAGGCTATTTGTATGCTTCAGACAGTTACATGCGCCTAAAGACCATTAGTGTAATGATGCACAAGGACGCATTACCTAAGTCGCTAAGAAAGAAGCTGGGACTGTAATTAAAACGGTAATCTAAATTTAGAATCCGCTCTTGCACTCAAGGGCGGATTTTTTTGTTGGTACCCCCTCCATAGCCAAACACTCACCCAGGCAATTGCCATTCCCAGTACTGCGCCAGCCATTATATCGGTGAACCAATGCGCCATGAGATACACTCTGGATAATCCTACTAAAATGGCGCAGAGTACTAAGGTAACTTGGATGACCTTGCGTGTTGTGAAAAGTGCCAGCATCGTAAAAAGAACAAATGCAGTAGTCGTATGTCCCGAAGGAAATGCGAACTGTAGGGGAATATCGGCAGTATTGGATAATAGTACCTCGGCCTTATCTAAAACAGCTAAAGGACGCGGTGATGGTGCAAAGACTACTTTCTTAAAGAATGCAACCAGCACTGCACTCAAAGCGGCTCCTGTCAATAAAGGAAAGACCATTTTCCAGCGACGATCAAAGATAAATGCAATGACCACTACCGCGTATAAGGTACCCTCTCCCCATGTAGTTACCATTGACATAATAGTTTCACCAGGTTTGCTGAAGAAACGGTGATGGAAAGCAAGCTGGGCTGCTTCCTTACTACCCGCGAGGGATAAAAAAATCCCGCAAACCAATAAGAACAGACTTGCGGGAATTAAAAAGTATTTCATCTTTCGCATTACGCGCCGATAATGTGCTGTAGTTCGTGAATTTGACTGTCCCAGAGAAGTTTAGCTTCCTCAATCTCATCAGGCTCCGCAAAATCTGTTACAATGATAGATGTGTCCTTGGTGAGATCGTCCACTTGTATTTTGAACTCAAAGTAGGTGTCAAGACCCTCTTTATCATCTTCTACCCATCTGAATCGAACTAGGGCGTCCTGTTTTTTCTTCAACAAAATGGCTTGCTCTTCGGAGCCGTCCCAAAAGAAAGTGAATAGTTCGGTACGCGAATTCACATCATCACAAAACCATTCGCTCAATCCTGAGGGAGTACTCAAAAAGGGGAACAGCATTTTTGGGGATGCGCGTAGCGGAAACTCTAATTCAAATTTTGCTTTTTCCATGATGAGGTTTAATAGTTTTCGCAATATAGCATTAAGTGTGTAATAGCCAAACGTTATCGCCAGGAGTGTTCTTCAGGGCAACATGTTTTTGCTATTTTAGGAAGCAAACAAACACTCATGTCTTCAAGTTCAATTTTTCGTAAACCCATTCTGTGGGTCGCAGCCCTCGGCTATTTCGTCGACATTTACGACCTCTTACTGTTCAGCATTATTCGCATTCCTTCATTGGCAGATCTTGGTGTAACCGATTCGGGCGACACAGGTCTTTTAATCCTTAATACCCAAATGTTTGGATTGCTCCTTGGTGGTATTCTTTGGGGAATTATGGGTGATAAGCTCGGACGCACACGTGTGCTGTTTCTTTCCATAGCCCTCTACTCCATCGGCAATGTGCTCAACGGATTCGTTCAGACGCCCATGCAATACGCATGGATAAGATTCTTTACGGGAATTGGGCTCGCAGGAGAATTGGGCGCCGGGATCACCTTGGTAAGCGAACTCTTGCCAAAAGAAAAGCGCGGTATAGGCACATCAGTAGTTGCAGGTGTTGGCTTGACCGGTGCGGTGCTCGCCTTTTTTATAGCACAATGGTTTGATTGGCGTACTTGTTACTTCATTGGCGGTGGATTAGGTCTAGCACTTTTGCTGCTCCGAATGAGCGTATTCGAAAGCGGTTTGTACCACAAGATGAGTGCACAGCATCGCATTGTCAAAGGAAATTTCCTGATGCTCTTTAACAAGCGTGAGCGTTTCATGCGCTACTTACGCAGTATTTTAATTGGCCTGCCCACATGGTTTGTCGTAGGTATTCTCATCAGCTTCTCCCCTGAGTTTGCGAAACAAATGGGTATAACCGAACCTATTGAACCTGGTATAGGAATCATGATAAGTTACAGCGCCATCGCTGTTGGCGATGTAATCATAGGTCTACTCTCTCAATACTTGCAATCTAGAAAAAAGGCCATGCACGCTTTTTACATGATCACCATGCTTGGTATGTTGCTATTCTTCACTGCTGATGGTGCATTACAGATGTATATAGCCATCGGCATCATGGGCTTTGGAACAGGATTCTGGGCCGTTTTTGTGACCATTGGTGCAGAGAATTTTGGGACCAATTTAAGAGCCACAGCTGCCACGACTATTCCCAACATGGTTAGAGGGTCACTCAATGGGATCACGGCGCTCTTCCTACTCCTTCAAGGCTCCTTGTCTTATGTGAGCTCTGGTATTGCAACCGCTGTTATTGTGATGTGCATCACCTATTGGGCAATCAGTGGTCTGCAGGAAACCTTTGGTCGTGATTTAGACTTCATTGAAGAATAGGCTTATCCTAGAAATGAAAAAGCCCAAGACATTGTCTCGGGCTTTCTTGTAGCGAAGACGGGAGTTGAACCCGTGACCTCAGGGTTATGAATCCTGCGCTCTAACCAACTGAGCTACCTCGCCATTGTTGGGGCTGCAAATATAATCACGATGCAGAAATATAAAAGGCTTTTTTAACGAGTATGATGTTTTTTCTAACGCCGAATTTCCAAAGGCTTCTAGAGAACACAAGTGGGTTTTCTTGGTTATAGCCTAAAACAGCAACACTTATGGAATACTTGATTTACATACTAACCGTAGGCCTACTAGCAACTACGGCGATTACCTTCAGAATCTTAAACACATTAGCGAAGGAAGTAGCAAGATTGAAAAAACAATTACAGGAATAAAAAAACCGGCCTCAGGGCCGGTTTTTTGTTATTTGGTCATGTACACCGAATAGTTCCAATAGAAGCTATTCCCGGTATTTGGATCGTAATCGTAATGGTCATAGTTTAAATACATGCTGTCAGCAGCCTCATTAATGTACCAGTCCAAGCAGGGGCTCCAGTTCATGTAAAATTGGTCCGTAGACCAACTGTAGCCCCACCATTGGTACATGTGGTCGTTTAAGTCCTCCATGCTGTATTGAAAAGAACCGCCCTTGTCTAAGGTAACCGTACCACTATGGTCTTCCTCTGCCGCGGGAAGCGTACCTACTGCATTATGAGCTCTTGTGATTTCTACATTCCAGGGTGAGCTGTAAAAGCGCTCCGTATTCACATCAACGGGTTCTTGAGTTTCACAAGAACTTAGTATTCCTAGAGCAACTGCAAATAGAAGTATTTTCTTCATGGTATAAATAATCTTCGCTCCAGGTTAAGCAATAATAGTGCCTAATCTACCACGATATAGTTAGCGATGGACCCATTACTCCAAAAGTTTGCCCAACACTTACATCCGTATTAAACTTTCTCTTCTTTCGAGTGGTGGCCGATTCACTTCTCTGCTTGTGGTAATTCTCATACACCACCTTTCCTATAAATTCGCCAATCACCGCACCAGCTACAAGTTCACTAACCCAGTGATTGTGTCCTCTAATTTCATACAATAGTGCGGTTGTGGCCAACCCATAGGGAATCCATTTATTCTCAAAAACCTTGGCATTAACACTAGCGAAAGCAATGAACATTGTTGCATGAAACGATGGAAACCCTGTTCCATAGGCATTTGAATGAAAATAGGGAACATGGAAATTGAAGAAGTCTAATGGACTGTGTACAAATGGATATTCGCTATCTCTGTCCGCTTGATTATAATCGCCAAGCGGACGGGCAGGACGATGTCTTGCGACTACTGTTTTTAGTAGAATATGACTCACTACGTAAGATTCAAAAATGGCTTTTACAGTTAGTACACTAGCCTCTTGCATTTTTTCGTTGTTTGTCAATAATCCCACAGCATACATTCCAGTTACACCTGTATACATCCAGCCATCGACTCCCGGCGCCCACTTTTTAAGGAAAGGAACATTGGGATATAAACTCGGGAAAGATAATAAAGAGCGGACAGGAACATCCAAGGGTTCAAGGTGGTTTTGGAACAGTTGTGTAGTCATGTAATCAGTGGCGACTAACGTAAAAAGTTTCAAAGCGTTTTTCTCGAGATTTGGATTTTTAAGCGGTCGCATTATAATGGCTCTTGCATCATCGTCAATGGTGAGTATCGCATTCCTTGCTATACCGAACCGAGATTCTTTTACTGTTCGATCTGGCTCAAATTGAATTTGGGCAAATGATGCATTCCCCAAAAAAAGCGCCGTCACCAGAATGGCACAGCGCTCGAAAATTAATTTCTGCATTGTCAGGTTTTTGGTTTCCTATTAATGTAACTACTCCCAAGTAAATAATGGGCGGTCTTGCATCATTTTAACAACCTCATTACCTACCTCAGTGATAATGCTCTCATTATCAATGTTAGTGACTACACGGTCGATTAAATCTGCAATAGTATCCATGTGTTCCTCTTTCAAACCACGAGTAGTGATTGCAGGAGCACCTAGACGAATACCAGAAGTCGTAAATGGACTCTTATCGTCAAACGGTACCATGTTCTTGTTCGCAGTAATGTGCGCTCTTACCAGCGCTTGCTCCGTCGCCTTACCCGTTACACCTTTATTGCGGAGATCGATAAGCATCAAGTGGTTATCTGTTCCACCTGAAATGATGTCGTAACCACGGTTGACAAAAGACTGCGCCATAGCAGCAGCGTTTTTCTTCACTTGAAGCTGGTACTCAAAGAATCCGTCGCTCAAAGCTTCACCGTAGGCAACTGCTTTTGCTGCGATTACGTGCTCCAAAGGACCACCTTGTATACCCGGGAAGATAGCCATGTCTAAGACGTTGGACATCATCTTCACTTCCCCCTTCATATTGGTTTCACCCCAAGGATTCGGGAAATCTTCTCCCATCATGATCATACCACCACGAGGACCGCGCAAAGTTTTGTGCGTTGTAGTTGTTACGATATGACAGTGCGGCATTGGGTCATTCAAAATGCCCTTGGCGATCATACCTGATGGGTGAGAAATATCTGCAAGAAGGATGGCTCCTACTTCATCAGCGATTTCACGGAAACGCTTGAAATCAATATCTCGGCTGTATGCAGAAGCACCCGCGATGATCATGCGTGGCTGGCACTCTTTCGCTTTGGCTTCGATTTTATCGTAGTTCAATAGGCCGGTCTCCTTCTCTACTCCGTAAAACTCTGCATTGTAGGTTTTACCTGAGAAGTTCACTGGAGATCCGTGGGTCAAGTGACCACCGTGGCTCAAATCGAAACCGAGAACAGTATCACCAGGCTTCATCACAGCCAAATACACTGCTGCATTTGCTTGAGAACCTGAGTGAGGCTGAACATTTACGTAAGCCGCACCGTAGAGTTCCTTAGCACGGTCGCGCGCTAAATCTTCTACTACATCGACAATCTCACAACCCCCGTAGTAACGCTTACCAGGGTATCCTTCTGCGTATTTGTTGGTCAAAACTGAACCTTGCGCTTCCATAACTTGAGGCGAGGCGAAGTTCTCAGAAGCGATTAGCTCGATGCCATTGATCTGACGTTGGTTTTCCTGTGCGATTAGGTCGAAAATTGTAGTATCTCTCATGATCAGTTATTCAAGCCCTAAAATTACGGCGAACACCCGTAATTGCCCAATAATCAGTACTCGTAAGTTTTACACATTAAAACGGCGTAGACCAACGCTCGTCTGAATACATAGTTGAACCTGTAAGAGTCCTAATGAATGCCTCTAAATCTGCGCGTTCAGTTGATGTTAACTCAAGTTTTACGGAGGTTAATCCGCGAACCAAACGTCCGTCGACGGTACGATTATTAACATCCGGTAAGACCTCGTTATAATGCTCCACTATGGTTGTGAACTCCAAGAAGTTCCCAGTGTGCATCATCGGTGTATTGACTGAACCATCTGGACCGAAAATATCCCTCAGCGAAGGAGAGCGCGTATTGGTAGTGTCAAAACCCGCAGGATTGCCTGCTTCTTTATCTACACCATTGTTCCCACTCATTGGATCAATATCAAATTCTGGAGGTCTGTGACAGCCAGCACACCCCGCACCTCCTGCAATGCGCACATTCTGATTGTCTAACTGAGGCGGTGCGCTAAAGAGAAACTTACCTCTATTTTCTGAAGGTGTGAAATTTGAGTATTGGCCCTGTATTTCACCCACAGCTTCATAGCCATCATCGAACTTTGAATCAAAGCTCTCAATAGAACTCACAAAGTGCTCTAGAGCTTGGGCGATACGCTGTTTATTGATAGTGGTTCCTTCTTGTTCGAAGGCCCAGTCAAAGAGTTCAGAGTAGTACTCAAGTCCCTGAAGTTTCGTTAACAAGCTGTCCAAACCAGGCTGATCCGCTGTGCCGCTGAAGCCCATTTCTATATGGTCTTCGATAGGCTGAGTAACTTGGTTTCTAAGATTGATTGCTCGACGGTCCCAAAACATTGCTGGGAGTGCGGCGAACCTAGTGTTTACGAGGCGCATGCTTTGTCTCGAAGTCAAACCACCGTCTAATCCCATACTTTGCTGGGAACTATCGCCAAAAGCGTGCGCCTGAATGTGGCACGAACCGCAAGCGATAGAGTTGTTTAGACTGAGCTGCTTGTCGTAGAACAGCACTCGGCCCAAAGTAGCTTTACGATTATCTACATCCCCGTCTAGGCGATTGTCACGAGTGATATAATCCGGTGCAGTACTGCTGTAATCTAAGGGGGGCTCTAATGGAAAATCGGCCCCTAAGTAGGTGTAAGCCGCATCCAATTCGTAGGCACCCTCCCCTTTGCGACCACAGGCCGCCAGTATTAAAATACCTAGAATGAATGCGTATCTCTTCATTTACTTGATCAACTCCATTTCATCGATTAACCAGCGCTGGCCGGCAAATTTGTCGATGATAAACAAGACATATCTACTATCAACCATAATGTTTCGACAGATGTTTGCATCAAAGTTCAC